>Ga0134103_1000137_pt1 | contig 95326 bp, 97 predicted proteins | sample 14_taG_2_FD_94445 | JGI IMG/M metagenome (GOLD analysis project Ga0134103, IMG submission 94445) | Switchgrass degrading microbial communities from high solid loading bioreactors in New Hampshire, USA - 14_58_20_212_A1 metaG | ecosystem: Engineered > Bioreactor > Semi-continuous > Anaerobic >...
AATAGTACATAAACTTAGTAAACTAATTAAATATAAAAAACCAGGTTTAAGCAACACTGCTTAAAACCTGGTCTATCAGGTTATTGGAAATTATTCACCAACACTATTTGACAAAGAGCCAAAGTTTAATACAGTCTACTTTTACTATATCACTAGAAAATGCACTTGTCAAGATAAAGTGGACACGTATCAAACCTATACATTTAACTTGGTGGAACCAAGGGGGCTCGAACCCCTGACCTCATGGCTGCCAGCCATGCGCTCTCCCAACTGAGCTATGATCCCATATGGTGGAGTCAGAGGGACTCGAACCCCCGACCCTCTGCACGTCAAGCAGATGCTCTCCCAGCTGAGCTATGACTCCAGAAAATGAGATGGCGGAGGAAAGGAGATTTGAACTCCTGCGCCGTTTATGCAACGACCTTCTTGCTTTCGAGGCAAGCCCCTTCAGCCACTTGGGTATTCCTCCAGAAAAGAAAGAATAAAAGAAAAAGATATAAAATGGCGGAGGAAAGGAGATTCGAACTCCTGCGCCCCGTTAAGGGCCTATTAGCTTTCCAAGCCAACCCCTTCAGCCACTTGGGTATTCCTCCACACTGATTATTTATTGGAGCGGGCGAAGGGAATCGAACCCTCGTCATCAGCTTGGAAGGCTGAGGTTCTACCATTGAACTACGCCCGCATAAATAATGCAAGTTTGGCAACGTCCTACTTTCGCGTCAACTATCATCGGCTCTGAGGAGCTTAACTTCTGTGTTCGGAATGGGAACAGGTGTTTCCTCCTCGATATAATCACCAAACTTGCATTAAGTATTATATCGAATCTTCTTAATTTTGTAAAGTACTTTTTATAAGATGTAAAGAATGACTTTCGCCATTATCTATTATATCTAGATATATATAAATTATTCAGAAGGTACTGGATAAATATTACCACTCATAACATCTAAATGTTGCACTTCTACTTCTTTGCCATTTATATCTACTACACAATAACTTCTTCCTCTTGTACCCCGATTGGCTAGGATACTGCCAGGATTAACTAACAATATGCCATCGATCATATCCACTGATGGATAATGGGTATGCCCAAAAAAGACGATATCTGCTCCCCGTAGTTTCGCATAATGTTGTAAGGGGTGTAAATCATACTTTACACTATGGAAATGGCCATGAATCAATAAAATCTTTTTCCCTTCAACCTCAAACAAAAATTCATGAGGAAAAGCATAATCATCACTATTGCCATTTACAACCTTAAATGGTTTTAAGATAGGATGATTCTCATCCATTTCACTATCGCCACAATGCAGGAAAAGAGCCGTTTCCTGTTTATGGCGATGATAAATCACTTCAATTTCTTTCGTTAAACCGTGGTTATCACTTACGACCACTATCCTCGTCATTTTCTAACACCTTCTCCAACTCCTCAAGAGCACGCCCCCGATGGCTAATTTTCATTTTTTCTTCTTCTGTTAGTTCCGCAAATGTTTTATTCAATGCTGGTACATAGAAAAGCGGATCATAGCCGAAGCCATTTTTACCTCGCATTTCTTCCAAAATATAGCCTTCACATGTCCCTTCCACAACGATTTCTTTCCCCTTAGGATAAACAAGTGCCAAAGCACAAACGAAACGGGCTTTTCTCAACTTAAAGGGTACCCCTCTTAACATGTACAATAACTTCTGATTATTCAAATAATCATTACTGTTTTCGCCCGCATATCTAGCTGAATACACTCCTGGTTGATTATTTAAAATGGCTACTTCTAGACCAGAATCATCCGCTAGAACTGGTTTTTTTAAAGCCTTACAAACAGTACGTGCTTTAATCAAAGCATTTTCTCTAAATGTACTACCTGTTTCTTCAATATGAATTTTCTTGCGGATATCAGCTAATGATTTTACTTTAATATCATACTTCGCAAAAAACTGTTCGAACTCTCGGACCTTACCCTTGTTGTTCGTCGCGATGATTATGGTTTTCATAATACTCTCCCAAAACTTCTTTTTGTAAAGAGATTAACTCGCTAATACCCTTTTTTGCTAATTCTAACATATTATACAAATCTATTTCACTAAAAGTACTTTCTTCCCCTGTACCTTGAACTTCTACAAACCGACCACTTTCAGTCATGACCACATTCATATCGACACTGGCTTGAAAATCTTCATCATAATCTAAATCTAATACCACTTCGTCATCACATATCCCAACAGATATTGCTGCCACATACTCTTTAATAGGATTCTCAGGTAATACTACCGCTTTAACTAACTTATCAATCGCAAGTTTGAGGGCTAAAAAACCACCCGTAATCGCAGCAGTTCTAGTTCCACCATCAGCTTGTAACACATCACAATCGATAATAATCGTTCGATCACCTAATTTGCTTAGATCAACAACACTTCGTAAAGCTCTACTAATCAAACGTTGAATTTCCATCGTTCTACCAGATTGTTTACCCTTTTGAACTTCCCTTGGTGTCCGAACTGCTGTTGCTCTAGGCAACATTGAATATTCTGCAGTAATCCAACCTTTATTCTCTTCTTTACAAAAAAGCGGTGCTTTATCTTCAACAGTTGCGGTACATAATACTTTTGTATTGCCAAAATTTACTAAAACTGACCCTTCGGCATGCATATTCACATTTAGTTCGAAAGATACGGAGCGTTTTTCATCATTTCTACGATTATCTTTCCGCATGTTGATCATCCTTACTAATCCTAACTTACTAAATTATACCATATAAAAGCCTAGATTTTCTATGTTTAGTTTAAAGCAATTTCATAAATATTAATCATTTTTAACACGTTTTCTTCATTTACCTCACTAGTTTCTATAAAACCATTGTATAACAAACTTAAATAATATTGATAATACCCTAATAACCCGAAGATTTCATCATCAGCATCAATAAAAGTTTCTAATGAGTTATTAGGTGGCTGCTTAAGTAATTGTTCAATAGATGTATTAGGATTATCGTAAACAAATACTGGTACTAAATAATAGTTATCTCCTTTTTTAAGATAATAATAAATTTTATATTTGCTCTGTTCTCGATAAGGATATCCTGTAATCAGATAATTAGTAATAACATCATCTTGAGAAAATACTTCTTTATTAAAGTGTTTAAATTTAATTGGTTTATAATCGCATAATATTCTGATTTTATTAATCCCTTTTATACTTGTAAAGGTATAAATGATACTAGTTAATATTATTCTTTCATTCGCTTTATTTAATTCTTCAAACCCCTTATCAAGATTTAATACTAAAGTATCACCCTCAATATAATAATCTAATAACCGAACATGTTTAGGTAAAGGCGAAAAGAGACCTTGTGGTAGATAATTGGCTAGATTAGTTAGAAGAGAATAACGAAGATATATCTCTTTATCAAAATCAGTTTTTATCTCGTCTTGATAAAATGGAATTTCATAATGAGCATCTAGCTTTACTTCGACATACAAAGGTACAACAACTTCTTCTTTTGTATATAAGTATAAGTATAAAGGAAAGATTTCCTGTTTTTTGTCATTATTATAAGTATTTATTACATCGATCGGAATGATTATTTGATTATGTTTTATGATTATTAAACCCAGTAATAGAAAAAGAAAGCAAAATAAACCATATCTAAACCAAAATCCCTTAAACATCTTCATCACCTAAACAAAAAAGTACACTCTTATATAAGTGTACTTACCAACTAAATATTTAATGACTCAAACTTGCAACTAGTTAAAGTTGGGTGTAAATATAGAATTTTCTTTATATATTCTTCATTATAACTCGTTAAATATATATATTCATCGCTATTTTCTTCACAGTTTAGTTCTAACTCATCTAACAAAGCACGACCACTTAAAATGATTGGTATCCGTGCATTAAAAAACGCCTTAATCTCTTCTTCAATTAAATTAAAATGCGTACATCCTAAGATTAAAGCGTCGATTTCTTTATTTAATTCTTGAAAATGTTCTTGCATATATGCGATAATCTTGTTTCTATCCATCTGTTCGCATAAATCCACTAAATCGCTACAAGGGATGGTAATCGTCTTAAGTTTGTAAGTGTCTCTTATTAGATCCCCATATAAATCATTCTTCGCCACATTATTAGTAGCTATTAACCCCACTGTTTTTACATTAGGATATTTTTCTAGCTCTTTAATCGTACTCATAATTATTGGGACAACAACCTTATTGTAGCGCTTATCTAAGTATTTCATATAAATAGTCGAAGCTGTATTACAAGCTAAAATAATTTTATGATATCCTTTATCAAGCAAATAATCTATAACTCGTTCAATAATCTTAATTAATTCTCCATCATTTTTTGTCCCATAAGGAAAAAATTTATTATCTGCCAAATAACTTAACTTAACACCTTTTTCCTTTAATAACTTAAATAAACTTAATCCCCCTAAACCCGAATCATAAACAATAATCAACAATTCACCCCCAAACTTTTGAGTGCACTCATAAAATCAAGTTCGAGTTCTCCTTTTGCCATTTGGTAAAACTTTATGAAAACTTCACGAGTAATTAAGGCATCTTCATAAGCATCATGTTTTTGTTTACCGCATTCGATATTTAGTAGTTTCGCACAAGTAAACAAACCCAACTCATAATTAAAGTTGAAATAACGCTTAAACACTTCTTGCATATTAATGAAATCATCATCTTGGAAGATTGGTGCAACGTTATTAATATTATATGAGTTAACTAAAGCGTATTTGTCACTTTCACCCCAAATAATGATACAGGGATGGTACTTAGAAATGATTTCTTTCATATCTTCATAAAAAGTACGGTAACTTATGCCATTGTTTATGGAATCAGCACTAATCTTCAAGAATTTTAAAGTACGCTTAGAAACTTGCTCAATTTTCGTCGGTTTTAAGAATTCATTATACTCCCAAATGATATTATTGTTTCGATCAACTAGAATAGCTCCAATTTGAATAATTTCTTCTTTTACGCCAATCGCATGTTGTAGCGTTAGTTCTAAATCTAAAAACAAACGATAATCATACTTATCAATACTTTCAAGAATGGTTTGTTTCGCAATGTTTTGGTCAAAATAATTAATCTTACGATGATATCTATTGCCTACAATCTTTTCAAAAGCAATTACCCGACTTGCAAGATGATGTTTAATACGAAAGCGTTTATTATCGGAAATAAAACGGACAAAAAGCCCGCTATCTAGGTATTTCCTAAACTCTCTGACAAACCGTGGTGATAAGTAATAAAATTCTAATCGATTCTTACGTTTAATGCTTATTAATTTATAATCAATACTAACCTTATAAATCTGTCCTTGTACTACTTTGGGCATAATACCATTCCTTCAATAATATACATGTATAATTGTACAAATGTTAATTAATAAATTCAAGGGGCGATAGAGAAAAAACCACCTGAAAAGGTGGTTATAGTTTTAGCTCATTCATCTTAATCAATTCAACGATGGCTTGCGTCCGACTAGTTACTGATAATTTTTGGATTACATTTGATATGTGATTACGGACGGTTTTTTCACTAATAAATAGTTCATCAGCTATTTGCTTCGTCGTTTTGTTTTTAATAAGTAATTCGAAAATTTCCCGTTCCCGTTTAGTGAGAAATTGTTGCTTGGTGCCTTCCATCTTTTAACCTCCTATCTGAGGGTTTACTTTCTCACTTTATCATATGTTTTTATACATTATTTGTGAGTGATAGTTATCATGTTAAATCTAGCGATTTTCTAGATTTTTTACATTTAAGATAACTTCTATCACATTTTTTGGAAGTCCCAAGGCTTTTAGTTCCTCATATGTAGCTTCTTTGATACGTTTGACACTGCCAAAATGATTCAGTAACTGTTTCTTCCGCTTTGGTCCAATGCCTGGTAAATCGTCTAGGAAGGATTTGGTAACTTTTTTATTTCTTAATGTGCGATGAAAAGTAATCGCAAAACGATGCACTTCTTCTTGAATATTCATGAGGAGTTGGAAGGCCCGTGAATGCTTATCAATATTTATATATTCTAAAGTATCACCATCTAATAGTTCACTAGTTTTATGATGCTCATCCTTAACTAAGCCCACAACTTTAATAGGTAGATTTAGACTAGTCAACACTTCCTTCGCGACATTTACTTGTCCTTTACCACCATCGATGATAATTAAATCGGGTTTATCGAGATTATCCATTAACACTCGGTAATAACGCCTATAGATTACCTCCCTCATATATCCATAATCATCAGCAGTAGGAGTATACTTGATTTTATACTTCCGATAATCTTTTTTACTAGGTTTACCATCAATATAAACAACCATCGCGCTAATTGCCTCTTCGCCCGAAATATGGGAGTTATCAAAAGCTTCGATTCGTTTAACTCCCGTAAGTCCTAATGCTGCACTTAACTCTTGTAAAGCCCCTAGTGTGCGTTCTTCATCCTGCATGATCAGTTTCAAGCGGTTTTCTAACGTAACTTTCGCATTTTCGTTTGCAAGTTCAACAAGTTTATGTTTATCTCCGATTTTAGGCACAACAATCTTAACCTTTAAGAAGGCTTCTAACAACTCGCTATCTAAAGTATTGGGTAAAAGGATTTCTTTCGGTTTGATGTTGTTGTTGTTTTCATAGAAGTTCACGATGAAACGAGCGCATTCTTCATGAGGATCATCATAAAAAGGTGTGATAAAGGCATCCCGCTCAATCAACTTCCCACTACGGATGTAAAATACCTGAATGCTTAAATAACCGTTCTTGAAATAATAACCGAACACATCCCGATCGAGGAAATCCGTTAACACCATTCGTTGCCGTTCCGTCGTTTTTTGCAGGTGTTCAATTAATTCTTTATACTCTTTAGCTTTCTCAAATTGGAGATTATCCGCATAACTCATCATTTTTTCTGTTAGTTCCTGAATAATTTCCTGCGTATTCCCTTTAAGGATTCTGATTATCTCACTGCGATATGTATCATAAACTTGGGAGTCTATGGGTAACTCACAAGGTCCTAAACATTGTTTAATATGATAATAGAGACAGAACTTATTGGCTAATGGTTGACATTTTCTAAAAGGATATAATTTATCTAAAAGGTTTTTCGTTTCCTTGGCACTTTGAACATTTGGATAAGGTCCAAAGACATCCCCTTCAACTTCATTTAAGTTCCTAGTGATGATTAAACGTGGATGTTCTTCATATGTTAACACAATATAGGGATAGGTTTTATCATCCTTTAACATCACATTGTATTTAGGGTCATATTGTTTGATTAAATTCAGTTCTAAGATAAAAGCTTCAACTTCACTACTAGTAATAATATATTCGAAATCCGCAATTTCACTCACAAGGCGAGTAGTCTTCGTATCATGACTTCCTGTAAAATAAGACCGTAGGCGGTTCCTTAATTTTTTGGCTTTGCCAACATATATAACTTTACCATCTTTATCCTTCATTAAGTAACAACCAGGTTCTAATGGTACAAGGCTTAGTTTATTCATTATATATTCATTCATGAAAAATCACCAAATATAGTATAACATTAAAACCCTTCTAGTAAAAGAGAAACAAATAGTAAGCACTACTTGTTTCTCTTTAAGATAACTAGAAGGGTGACAATTGTACTTATTACTATTACCCCGGAAATAATGATGGGGTATTTTATTTCTTTATTAACTCCCTCTTCTTCGCTAATCGTAAATCCCAAAGTCACTTCAGTTTCTAATTCTTGAATCTCGCCATCTTTTTCATAAACATAAGTGATAATGTATTCTTTCTTGGCATCAATATCAGTTCTTAAGAGGAGATTGAATTTATTATCCATTAATTTGAAGGCATTATAAGCGATTTTCTCGATTTCGATTTCCTCTCCATCATTATCTAATAGTTTAAATTGATTTATTCCATCATAACCGATAGGTTTGTTAAAATGAACCGATACAGTTCTTTTTGATGGAAAGGTGGCTGATATTATTTCTAAAGGAAAGGCTTGTTCTAAGAATTGTTTATAATCGGTATAGATAGTTTTTTCACCTTTAATAAGATAGATAAATTTATATCCACCATAAAGGATATCACTAATGTTTATTAACCGCTCACCGTTTAGTTTATAGAGGTTACCGAAACGATCGAGTTCGTTATTGCTTAATTGCGTAATCCAATTGATATCTTTATCATACTTGTCATTTCTAATTATGAAAGAAAATTGTTCATCATTAGATGGATTGATATCGATAATAGCTACTTTGAAAAGATTATCGCTATCACTTTGGTCTAAGCCTAAGGTGTATTTAAATGGAATAGTGTGTTTGGTTTTCATTCCTTGCACTAAGATTTCGGAAACTTCACTATTTGTAGGATCATAGTATATAACAAATAATTTACCACCTTGCGGATTTAGGTCATCATAAACTAAGTTTGCGCCTTGAAGTAAATAAACATGCTTGACGCCACCATATTTAACATCACTTACATCTAGCACTTTATTATCAATAATACCATCCTGGTCTAAATCTACTCCATCTTTATAGGGCGTATTATCTTTACCTTGAATACTTATAATGATATTATCATCTGCATCCCTACATACAGGGATTTCGTAAATTTGACCAAATTGATCATATTTACTAGCATTATAGATGTTTTGTGAATAACCATTACCTTTAACTATTAACTCTACTAAATCATAGTCGTTTTCATAGCGATGATAATGTAAATAGATTCTTCCTTTACAACTTGTTTCAGCTTTTACATATAAACTCAGTGATAATAAAGAAATGAAAAAGGCAAAGATTATGAGATTTCTCTTCATGACTATCCCTCGCTTTAAGGAGTGATTAATCATTTATAATCTTTGCCTAAATTAGGTTAATTATGCAACTAGTTAGTTTACTTATCTTCTTTATTGAGTTCTTTAATTATTTGGTCAATGCGATTACCATATTCGATGGACTCATCATAATTAAAGATTAGTTCAGGCATTTTCCGCATTTGCACGCGACTTCCTAACGTATTTTTGATGAATCCTTTAGCTTTTTCTAACTTTTTCGCCACTTGTTCACGCAATTCTTTATCCCCTAAAACAGTGTAGTACACCTTCGCAAAGGATAAATCATTCGTTAACTCAACACCTGTGACGGTTATGAAACCAAAATCATCTTTGGCATCATACAAGAAGATGCGGGATAATTCTCTTTCAATTTGCTTCTCAAGTTTTTGAAGTTTTACACTCATAGCGTATCCTCTCGCCTTCTTTTTTTATTCAACTTCAACTTCTTCCATGATGAAACATTCGATTTGGTCGCCTTCTTTGATGTCATCATAGTTTTCAATGGTTATGCCACATTCATAACCTTGATTAACTTCTTTAACATCATCTTTATAGCGACGTAAGGAAGAAATTTTACTTTCATAAACGACAATCCCATTACGGATTAAACGTGCACCGCTATTCCGACGGATAACACCTTGTAATACATAACAACCAGCAATTGTACCAATCCGCGAGACTTTGAATGTTTGGCGTACTTCCGCCAGACCGATAACTTTTTCTTCATAAACTGGTTCAAGTAACCCTTTCATCGCTTTTTCAATATCTTCGATAACATTATAGATGATGTTGTATAAGCGAATTTCCACTTTTTCTTCTTTTGCTAGTTCTCTGGTTTTACCCGTTGGGCGGACATTGAAACCGATGATAATAGCACCAGAAGCACTCGCTAATGAAACATCACTTTCTGTTATCGCTCCGACACCACTTCTTATGATGTTACATTTTACTCCTTCAACATCGATTTTTTGAAGACTCGCTGATAAAGCTTCCAAACTACCTTGTACATCAGCTTTGAGGATGATATTAAGTTCTTTTAACTCACCCTCTTTAATTTGCGCAAATAAATCATCAAGTGTAACTGGTTTTGCCGTTTGATATTCTTGTTCGCGACTTTTTTGTGCTCTAGCTTCGGCAATTTTTCTTGCTTCTTTTTCATCAGTAAAGACCATAAAGTTATCGCCAGCTTTAGGTACTTCATTTAAACCGATGACTTCGACAGGCGTTGAAGGAGTAGCTTCGGTTATTTGTTGGTTACGGTCATTGGTCATGGCTCTTACTTTACCAAAGGTGTTACCAACGACGAGGACGTCACCAACCCGTAAAGTACCATTTTGGACTAAGAGGGTGGCCACTGGTCCGCGACCCTTATCTAGTTTTGCTTCAATAACTGTACCTGTGGCTAATCTATTCGGATTAGCTTTTAATTCGTTGATTTCTGCCACTAAGTTAATCATTTCGAGTAACTCATCAATACCTTGTTTCTTGAGAGCGGAAATCTTACAATAAATCGTATCCCCGCCCCAAGCTTCAGGTAATAATCCTAATTCCGACAACTGTTGCATGACACGATCAGGATTAGCAGTTGGTTTATCCACCTTATTAATCGCGACGATGATTGGTACTTTAGCTGCTCGTGCATGGTCAATCGCTTCTTTTGTTTGGGGCATTACACCATCATCAGCTGCGACAACGAGAATACAAATGTCTGTTACTTGCGCTCCCCGGGCTCGCATTGCGGTGAATGCCTCATGACCAGGGGTATCGATAAAAGTAATCCATTTACCATCATGTTGAACTTGATATGCTCCAATATGTTGGGTGATACCACCTGCTTCCGTTTCGACTACGCGACTATGCCGAATCGCATCGAGGAGGGTAGTTTTACCATGGTCAACGTGTCCCATAATGGTAACTACTGGTGGTCTTGTGACTAAATCTTCTGGACGATCTTCTATTACAATCTTTTCAAATTCCGTTTTATCAGTCACAATTTCATCTTTTAATTCATAACCCGCTTCTGTGGCCAATAATTCAACAGTATCACGGTCTAATTTTTGGTTTACTGTTGCCATGACACCTAACATCATTAAGCTCTTAATGATTTCAGCTGGACTTTTCTTTAATTGTTCAGCCAGCATTCCAACTGTTATATCTTCATTATAATAAATAGTCTTGGAAGTTTCAGAATCTTGAACAGTAGGAATATTAGTAAGACGTTCGTCTTTAACCTTTTTAACTTTATTTTGGTTGGAACCCTTTTTCTTTTTTCTTCTTTCATCCTTTTGGAATTCGGATTCCCAATAATCATTTTCTGGATCTATAGCTTCTTTCTTAACAACTTGATCAAAATATTCTTCAAGAAAAGCGATTTGTTCATCTGTTAATTCAACTGATGGATTCAGATCGCGGTATCCTTGTTTTGTTAGCGCGTTGATGATGTCTTTATGGTGAATGTTATACTTCTTGGAAAACTCACTGACACGCATTAAATATCACCTCATTTCAAAATTTTTGCGAGTAGTCCTTTCGCAAAACCCGCATCAGTAACACCTACCGCTACACGATTATTCTTTCCAATCGCATGGGAGATGTCTTGGATTGTTCCTTGTTCAATACATTGAATATTATAAAAGGAACATTTATCAAAATATTTCTTTTTAGTATTGTTGCTGGCATTAGTTGCGACAATCACTAGATTTACTTTTTTCTCCCGAATATGGTAAATAATGTTATCTTCACCAGTAACAATCTTGCCAGCACGATAAGCTAATCCTAAATGTTTTAGCCAATCGTTCATATTAACTTTCCTTTACCTCAGCCATAGCGAGTAGTTCATCATAGATGCTATCAGGTACTTCGATTTCTAAATGACGGTCTAATACTTTTGTCTTTTTCGCTTTTAATATTACTTCTTTATTTAAAAGGAGATAGGCACCGCGACCGTTCTTTTTTCCCGTTGGATCAACAAATACTTCATTTTCCTTATTTCTCACAATCCGGATTAATTCTTTTTTAGGGTAATTTTCATTAGTAACGACACATTTACGCATCGGTATTTTGCGTTGTTTCATCTAAATCACCCCTATCAACTAGTATTTAATGCCTAACTTTTGTGCATCCTTGACTGATTTTATGTCAATCTTCCAACCTGTTAATTGATGAGCTAACCGAGCATTTTGACCTTTACGACCAATCGCTAAAGATAGTTGATCATCAGGTACGATAACTAGAGATTGTTTATTCTTTTCATCTAAGATTTTAACCGCAACAACCCGAGCTGGTTGTAAGGCATTGGCGATTAACTCCTTAGGATCGCTACTCCATAGAGCTAAATCGATCTTTTCACCCTTTAATTCTTTAATAACCAAATTAATACGTGCTTGGTTGGGTCCGATACAAGCACCGATAGGATCAACGTTTTCATCATAACTCTTAACTAAAACCTTAGAGCGATCTCCTGGGTCTCGCGCAATCGCCTTAATTTCGATGATACCATCTTGGATTTCTGGCACAACATCTTCAAATAAACGTTTAACTAACAATGGCGTTGTGCGTGATAAAAAGATGATTGGTCCTTTAGTAGTCTTTTCAATACGTGTCATAACTACCTTTATTCGACCATTAGGAATAAACTCATCTTGTGGTAACATTTCTTTCTTTGGCAAAATGCCATCTGTACCAGTGAGTTGAAGATAAACATTTTTATCATCATGACGAGTCATTTCTAAAGTATACATGTCTTCAACATTGTCTTTGTAGCGGTTATAAACAGCATCCCGTTCGGCTTCAATAACTGCTTGTAAAACCCGTTGTTTAGCAGCTTGTATAGCGATGCGACCAAAATTCTTTGGTGTAACTTCGACATCAATCACATCGCCAAGTTTAGCACTTTTGCTGATTTTATGAGCATCTTCTACTGAGATTTCTGTCGTCGGATTATTTACTTCTTCAACAACGGTTTTCTTAGCAAAAATACCGATTTTCGCTGTTTCTTCATCAACTTCTACTCTTACTTCACCGCTATCTTTGCCATAATTTTTCCGATAAGCAGAAATAATACCTTGCTTAAACGCTTCTAGGACTACTTCCCGGGGCACACCTTTATCTTTTTCAATGATATTTAGTGCTTCAAAAAACTTCTTGGCATTCACTTTATCCCTCCTCAAAACTTAATTGCTAAACGTATTTTCGCGATTTGGTCATAGTTTATGTTTATCGTTTTTGTCGCAGTTTTTTCACGATATTTGAGTGTCAAGATTTCACCATCAAATGCTACTAAATCACCTTCATACACACGACGATTATTGATGGGTTCTTTTAACTTAACATTTACATACTTTTTAATGCTTCGATAAAGATCTTCTTTCGTCTTTAAAGGTCGTTCTGCCCCTGGTGAACAAATTTCAAGAATATATTCATCGGAGATGGGATCTTGTTCATCTAACGCATTACTAATACGTTCACTTATTATCGCACAATCATCAATATCAACACCATTTTCACGATCGATTAAATATCTTAGAATTCGATTTTTTCCTTCTTTAACATACTCAACATCGACTAATTCATATCCCATTTCTTCAATAATGGGCTTACCAATCGCTGTCACAACACTAATTAAATCTGACAAATTGTAACACCTCTTACTTTAATGATAAAAGAGTGGGGGCTCCCACTCTTAGTGTTTGTTTTTACTACGTTATTAATCTTACCATAAATAATAATTTTATTCAATATATATAACTTTATTTTCGAAAATTATACATGATAATTCCCGCAGCAACTGCTACATTCAAACTTTCAGCCTTACCACTCATCTCAATCAAGATATTACCATCAGTCATGTTTAGATATTTAGGATTAACCCCTTTAGCCTCATTACCTAAGATAAAAGCCATTTGTGCTTCTTGTTTTATTGAGCTTAAGTTTTTGCCATTTAAACTTGTTCCAAATACTTTAACACCTAAACTTTTAAGTTCATTAATGGCTTCATCGAGTGGTTTCCTTATTATGTTTACCCTAAATAGAGCTCCTTGAGTACTACGAACAACTTTAGGATTATAAACATCAACCGTTTCTGTATTTATAATGATGCCATCATAATTAAAGGCATCGCATGTTCTAATGATCGTTCCCATATTACCAGGATCTTGAATATTATCAATCAAAAGCAGTCTTTCGTATTTATTAAATTTGGCGGAATTAGGTTTACGACATAATCCTATTATTCCTTGTGGTGTTACAGTTTCACAGATTTTTTCGATAACTTCCCGTGAAACATAGTGATGAGGATACTCTTCATAAGCATGATATTTTTTGTCGCTTATCAAGACCTCTACTAATAGATTTTCCCTAATCGCTTCCTGAACTAAGTGCTCACCTTCGACCACAAATAATCCTAGAGTATCTCGTTCTTTCTTCGACTGCATAAGTTTTACATATTTTTTTACCAATTCATTTTTAACCGAAGTAATCATTAATATCACCCATAAATAAACTCAGGGTACCTCGTTTCTAATATCCGTTTGATTACCGGACAGATGGGTTTAATCTTTTTACCCTTACTTTTACTTAACTCTGTAAAATAACTTACTAACTCTAAAGCATAGCCTTTCCCACGTTCTTGTTCATCGACAAAGATGTAGTTACCGAGAAGTTTATCATCATGTTCATCATAAAGGATATATCCAATTTTCTTCCCATCAATAACTAAATTAATGTAATTATCCGTTACTTCAAACATAATCTCACTCTTTCCTTATTATAGTTACTATAAGTATACCATAAGCATAGCAATTTAGAAAATGATTCGCAAAAGTGAAAAAACAAAAAGAGGAAGAATCCTCTTTTTATACATATTCATTAATAACGATTTCTTTCGGTAAACTTTGCGGTACAAAGACAACTTGAGCAGGTTTAATCAACTTAGCGATTAAGTCGGCAGTAATAATGAGATCATATATATTGTGATTACTCGCAATTTCGATATCCACATCCTGATGATAGAGTTCCCATCGTTTTTTCTCATAATTGTAGATAATTCGTAACTTAATCATCGAATCACCTCGTATAACTAGCATACTATATTTATCCCGCTAAAAATGTCATTTTCTGGCTACAAGTCAAACTAAATTAATATTACTATCACGATTTAAATACTCCCAAGCCTTTTTATATTGTTCAAGACTTTCTTGATAATAACCATTATTTTCATAAATAGTCGCTAATTCTAGATAACTCTTAACAAGCATCTCTTTATTAAAACTATTTTGAAAGAAAGGAATAATGGTCGAGTAATAAAACTTAATAATCTCATTGGAAGATTGGGGTTTATTAAAAGAATAATGATAATATTTTAAATAGAAATCACGATAGGGATGTTGCCAATCTTTTTTCTTGATGTACTCATAATAATAACGAGCAGTTTCGTAGTCATTTAACTTAAGATATAAATCAATTAGTTCTAGATGAATATTAAAATTAAAACTATTATCTTCAAAAAGTTGCAAGGATAATTCTTTTAGTATTTTCTCTGATTGTTCATAATTATTTAGTCTTTTGTATGTTTGGGCTAGAAGTAGTTTAATGCGGTATTCTAACTCCTGAAGATTAGTACAATTACTTATCTGCAAACACTCATGAAATATACTTATCGAGCATTCGGGTAGAAATTTAGCTAAACCCTCGGCCATTAATGCACGGGTGCATACATAATAATATAAGTTGTGGTTGCGTTGATAAATCTCACTAGCTTTCCACGAATAAACAATACTTAAATGTAACTGATTAAGCCTACTTAACGCATAGGCATAACGATAAAATAAACTAGGTCGTTCAATTCGCATGTGGTTTTGTAAAGTTATGGCACATTTTAAATATTTACTAGCCATAATATAATCACGTTTGATAATGCAGTATAGTCCCAGATACTCCAAGAATAATAGTAGTTCTTCATTTGTCATAAAATTCTGTTCAGCATAAAGGTACTTAAGTAATTTATCGATGTCGAATAATTCTTTATGGTACACTTTATAGATAAACTCATAGAGTTTTTTGTTTAAATTATCATTATTTAGAACTTCTCCAAAGACCTTTTCTATTTGCACCTGATTGCGAAATTCAAGAGCATCAAGAAACTGCTTGCTAATTTTATTACTCTCATCATCATATTCATTTTTAAAACACTTCGGTACTGGTTTATTCAACTTTTTAAAGATTTTGTTAATGTAGGTCTCGGAAGGATTAACCTTGTTATTTTCTATCCGACTATAGTAAGACACTGAACAAATCCCTTTACAAACCAACTCTTGCTTTAACCCCTGCTTAATCCGCTCTTTTTTTATGTATTCTCCTATAAAATTAGCTTGATAATTTTTGTGGTTAATTCGATAGAACACAATTCGTTCCGATATACTGCTATTCATAATTCTCCCTCCATTTCCATTTTAACAAAAACTGCAGTTCTTTCTTAATTATTCTTTTTTGCGCAAATTATCTAGTTAAAGAAACCCATATTTCTAATAACCATATGATGTATATAGTATACATTTTGTCAGAAATCTGTATAAAAAAATAGGCAAAAAGTCATTTTTGTAGATTTGACTTTTTGCCTATTGTCTTTATTTGCGCAAAACAGCGTTCAACTCAGTTTCTAAATGCTTAATTATTGTTTCATACACCGTATTTACTTCTTCATCAGTCAAGGTCTTTTCTTTATCTTCAAAGATTAAGGAGAGAGCGACAGATTTCTTACCTTGTTCAATATGCTCGCCTTGGTAAACATCAAATACTTCGACGGATTTAAGGATTCCTTTACTCTTTTCTTTAATTACTTTAACGATACTTTCGCTGGTTAAATCTTTATCAACGACAACCGCAATATCGCGTTGTACAAATGGGAATCTAGAGATTGGGTTATAAACTAGCGCTGCCGTTTCAACTTTAAAGAGTGGCTCTAAGTTAATCTCAAACACATAAGTTTCTTTAATATCGAAATCTTGTAAAGTATTAGGATGAACCGCACCAATAACTCCTATTACTTCCCCATCAAGAAGAATATTGGCTGTTTTCCCAGGATGGAAGTCACCTACTGGTTCGGTATTTTGCACAAATTGAATCTTTGGCAGTACTCCTAACCGTTCAAAGAGATTTTCTAATATACCCTTAACATAGTAGAAATCAACAGGAGAAACAAACTTTTGCCATCTTGATTCAACAATTTCACCTGATAATGCTCCACTTAGTAGTAATTCTTCCTTAGGATTATCTCCTTCAAAATAATAGCGATTACCAATTTCAAAGATGAACACGTCTTCCCATTTTCGCGCTTGATTGTAATTTACTACTTGTAAAAGGTGTGGTATTAAACTTAAGCGCATTACGCTTCTGTCTTCACTCATGGGATTACGTAAACTAATAGATTGATATGTCTTATCAAGAAAACGTTGATTTAAACTTGGACTAGTGAGGGAATAAGTCATGACTTCTGTTAAACCACAACTTAATAAGACATCTTTAATTAGTCGTAGTTTCTTTTGTTTCGGTGTTAAACTACCGCTTGTATTCATCTTTGGAAGAGTTAATTCTAAATGTTCATAGCCATAGATCCGAATGATTTCTTCAATTAAATCTTCGGGTATCGTAATATCATTTCTTCTTGTTGAAACTGTTACCACAAAGGTTTCTGCATCGAAAATATAAGGGAATTGTAACCGTTCTAAACATTCACTAACTACTTCTTTAGTTAAACTAATTCCTAAGACATTATTAACCTTTTTGAGTGGTAGTCTAATTGTCACAGGTTCTTTTTTACTTACTTCAGCATAAGCTACGGAATCATCAATTGTACCATCCGCAAGTTCCACTAATAATTCAGCTGCTCTTTGTATAGCTAGAAGCGTTCTTGCGGGATCAACTTGTTTTTCAAAGCGTAAACTTGATTCACTTCTTAAGTTCAATCGTTTATATGTATTTCTTACCGCTATCGGATTAAAGACCGCACTCTCTAACAAGACATCGGTTGTCTTATCATCAATTTCTGTGTTTTGTCCACCCATCACTCCTGCGAGCGCAATTGGTCTTACTCCATCAGTAATTACTAAATCCGTTTCGACAAGTTCTCTTTCAATACCATCAAGCGTTATGATACTTTCACCTTTATAAGCATTCCTTACGACAATTTGATTTGCCTGTAACTTGTTTAAATCAAAGGCATGTAAAGGTTGTCCGAGTTCCATCATCACATAGTTAGTGATATCAACAACGTTATTGATTGGGCGAATTCCACATGCGATTAAAGTTGATTGGAGCCATTGGGGACTACGCCTTACCTTAACTCCTTTAACTTTTTTCGCATAATACAATGAACAATCCTTACTTAAGATTTGCACGGTGAAATCTTTATCAATTGTGATTGTTGGCTTGGGTGAATCTAGTTTAACAGGACGATTGAGAATGGCACCTATCTCATGAACTAAACCATACATCGATAAACAGTCACTACGATTGGGGGTTAGACTTAGTTCAAATACTGGCTCATCAAAACCTAAATAACTTAAAGCGTCCTTTCCCACAGGTGCATCATTATCTAACACCACAATCCCATTTTGAAACTCTTGGGGAATCAATTTGTTTTCGATACCTAATTCTCTCAACGAACAAATCATCCCGTTTGATTCGACACCCCGTAACTTAGCTTTCTTAATCTTAATGCCACCAGGTAAATGGGCACCAATCTTAGCGACAACAACCTTTTGTCCTTTATCCACATTCGGAGCACCACAGACAATTTGTTCAATACTATCTCCTAAATCAACTTGACAAACGCTTAATTTATCTGCTTCTGGATGTTTAATCTTATCGACGACATGTCCAACGACCAGATTAGTCGCATCTGACAATTTAAAGATTCCTTCGACTTCGATTCCTGCTAAAGTTAATTTCTTCGCAAGTTCTTCTGGAGTAATATCACTTAAATCAATATATTCCTTTAACCATTTCCACCATAGTAACATTGTCATCCCTCCTATAACATACGGTTAAATTGATGATTAAACCGTAAATCATTAGTGTAGAACTGTCTAATATCATCAATACCGTACTTCAAAATCGCAATGCGTTCTGGCCCCATGCCAAACGCAAAACCTTGATACTTTTCAGGGTCAAAACCACCCATGCGTAAAACATTGGGATGAACCATCCCGGCACCTAAGATTTCAATATATCCAGTGTGTTTACACATTGGACAACCTTTGCCTAAGCATTTCGCACAAGTAACATCTACTTCGACACTAGGTTCAGTAAACGGGAAGAAAGAAGGACGGAAACGAATCTCACGCTCTTCGCCGAACATTTTCTTCGCAAAATATGCTAAAGTACCCTTTAAGTCACTCATTGTTATCTTTTCATCAATAACAAGTCCTTCAATTTGTAAGAATTGATGTGAATGAGTCGCATCATCATCATCGCGCCGATATACCTTTCCTGGACAAATAATTTTTACAGGTCCTTGCCCTTGGTATTTAAGCATTGTTCGGGCTTGTACAGGGGAAGTATGAGTTCTTAACAATAATTCTTCGGTAATATAGAAAGAATCTTGCATATCACGCGCAGGATGACCTTTAGGTAAATTCAACATTTCAAAGTTAAAATAATCGCTTTCAACTTCTGGCCCTTCCGCAATAGTGTATCCCATGCCCAAAAAGATATCTTCAATTTCCATAATAACTTGTTGAGTAAGATGGGCAATTCCTAAAGTTTGTTTTCGACTCGGTAAAGTAACATCGATTTTTTCCGCTTCAAGTTTACGTTTTAACTCTTCTTCTTGGAGGACGCGTTCTTTCGCTTCTAATGCTTCTGTTATCGCATTTTTGGTATCATTAGCTAACTTTCCAAAAGCTTTCCGACCTTCTTCATCTAAATCTTTCATGATTTTCATCGCTTCTTGAATAGGTCCTTTTTTACCCAAATATTTAATACGGACATCATTAAGTTCGCGTAAGCTCTTCGCATTTTCAATCTCTGTTAACGCTTGTTTTGCGATTTCATGTAACTCAGCCATATTCTCACCTTTCTTTCCTTAAATATAATAAAAAAAACGTCCTTAAGTTAAGGACGTTTATAAACGCGGTACCACCTTAATTGTAAGTAATCATACGATTACTTACCACTCAACAATGATAACGGATTGACCGGGTGTGATTAGCACCACTCCGAAGGCGAATTCATTAGTCCTGGTTATAAGTATACTTCCAGTCACGGTATACTCTCCCTGGATAACCGGTGTCTAATTACTACTCCTTCATCAACGTGTTAAACTATATACGTCATCAATTATACTTCAACTTTTTGGTAAAATCAAGAATTAACAGCCACCACAGAAGATATCTTGACAGACATTTTCTTGGGAACAGGTATAACGTGGTATGTAGTGATGGCGATAAATAGTGTGGTTCACGATGTGAGTGTGAATTGGGCAAATGTGGCAAACATCCCGTACCTGATAACGATGAATTACCCGGCATTTAGGTTTTGGCTCAGGGATGGGACAGCAGCTTTGTGGCCGTTGATAATACACTCTCTTCACCCCCGTACTGTTATGAGTCATTATTATACTATGATACTTCCGTAATTCTCCCTATAATAAATGCCCCATTCTTAGAAATTATTTAACTTCTTTTTAAGTTCTTTATAATTAGGGCATACTAACTGTAAACTCGCATAAAAGTTCTTACTATGATCATGACGGATAAAGTGTACGAGTTCATGATAAATAACATATTTAATTACATCAACATCATACTTCATTAAATGACTATTTAAACAGATTTGGTCCTTTGTGTAGTAACAAGTACCATAGCGTCTTGTCATCTTTCGGATAATTAACTTTGGGGGTGTTTTTCGATAATACTTATTAAATTCTGTTAAACATTCTGAAAGTAGCTTAGGTAAAACATTTTCGGCTTCTTTTTTGTAGATTAAATCCACCGTCTTCTCATAATCATATTTACTAGTTACATAAAAAGCGTTACTCGTTTTTTGAATCTCTAATTTATTACCTGATGTTAATACCAATTGGTAGATTTTACCTAAATATCTAATTTGATTACTATTTAGTTTCTGCCCCATCTGTTTATTTATAATCTTTAATATTTTATGTTGATTTTGATGAATTAATCGCTCGATATCACTTTGTGATACATACTTATTAGTGTTAACAATTATATTACCATCAACTACTTTAATATATGTGTTCTTGTTATTTTTCCGATTGATAATAACTTTGATATTCTGTTGTTGTAAAGTAACTTCTTTAATCTCTGTTTTCATTATATCCCTCTATGCATAAGAAATCTTAAGGCAAAACATACTATTACTAGGAGGTACAGATATGGACATCAACATTCGTCGGGCCGTACTACAAAACATGCATAAAGCAACATTTGAAGATGTGCAAGACACCATAGACGATGCCATTCAAAGCGGTGACGAAAAAATCCTTCCTGGTTTAGGTGTCTTATTTGAAGTCTTATACAATAATAGCGATATGAATGGTAAAAAAGCTATTATTGAAAAACTTGTCCAAGGCTTACAATAATGGAGAAACCAACATATCACTTGATATGTTGGTTTTTATTTTAGTCCCAACTCTTCATAAACTTCCATTAATAAATCAGGTCGGTCAGTAATAATACCATCAACGCCCATTTCAATCAAGCGCTTCATTTCTTCTTTATCATTTACCGTCCAATAAAGCACAGCCATATTATGCCTATGGGCATCATTAATAATATATTGTTTCACTAGATTGGTATAATAAATATCATTGGTTTCATCGTAAGTAGTTAGTCGTTTCCTTATGAAACCAGGTACTTTTTCTAATAATCCTCTTTGACTTTCATCAATATCATCTTTAAATGGAATAATTAACGCACTATCCTGGGGACGATAGAAGAAATCAACTTTTAAAAAACTTAACATTACGAACTTTAGAGTTTCTTTAACCGCTGTACCAGTCATGAGATCACTACTAGCTTTAACTAATTTTGTTACCGCGTCATCAAAAGAAGCGACAATTACTTGCTTTTCCATTTGCTTTTCTTTAATAAGGTTAATTAAAGTGGTGACTGCGCTTTCCATCGTTTCTTTGCCACTATTGGTTTCGGTATCCTTAATTTCAATGATATATAACATATTGGGATAAGTATCAAATAGGTAGTTTAAAGTGGCGGGAACTAGTTCATCTTTAATCGCATCGTAATTTGGTAAATTTTTCCCAAAATTAGATGATTTAAAGCGTTGTTCTACTTCCGTCAAAGTTAAATCTTTAACATATTCATTATATCCCGTTAACCGCGTTAAAGTCACATCATGATGGCTTATTAAGTAACCATCCTTTGTTATGACTAAGTCCACTTCAAAAACATCATAACCATCTTCATAAAGTTTACGAAAAGCATATTTTGTGCTTTCAGGATATAGTTCTTTCGCTCCAGCATGAGGAACAATCAGTGGTCTACTACCCTTCTCAACAATCCATAAATTTTCCTTTGGGTATTCGGGTGCGATTGGTATGAGTTCTAAAAATACCAAGACTCCAATTATTATCATTATAAATAATAAAATTGCCTTTAGTACGCGCATTTACTATCCCCCCGCAATCATCTAAGTGTTTTATTTATTATAACATACAAAATAAAAAATGGCATAACGAATTATGCCATTTTTATCTACATAATATTCTTACCATTCATAGGTAATCTTATTAACAACTTCTGTATTCAACCGTTTAATAACTTCAACGATCAATTTAACCGCATTTTCAAAATCATCGCGATGGATAACGGAAGCGTTACTATGAATATAGCGGCTTGGTATACAAATACCAATTGATGGTACACCTTGATGTGTGGTATGAATGGCGCCACTATCTAAACCGCCACCCGCAATCGCTTCAAATTGATAAGGAATATTGAGTTCATCAGCGACTTGTAAGACAAACTCTCTTAAGCCCCGATGACCAACCATGGATGAATCATATAAAACGATTTGTGGTCCTTTACCAAGTTCACCAGTAGCAGCATCGCCTACTCCAGGTGTATCGCCAGCGATACCAACGTCAGTTGCGATACAAATATCAGGATTTAATTTATAGCCACTAGTCTTGGCACCACGTAAACCAACCTCTTCTTGTACAGTACCAACACCATATACAGTAGCATCAATAGCTTGACCCTTTAATTGTTTTAGTACTTCAATCGCAATGGCACAACCGATACGGTTATCCCATGCTTTCGCAAGCATGTATTTTTCGTTGGCAAGAGTACGGAATTCACAATATGGAACAATCATATCGCCTGGTTTAATACCAAGTTTTTCGACTTCTTCCTTATCTTTGACACCAATGTCAATAAACATGTCTTTAATTTCAACTGGTTTTTTGCGATCATCAGCGGATAAAATGTGAGGTGGTTTGGAACCAATAACGCCGTGGAAACATTCACCTTTACCATTAACCACAACTACTTGTTGTGAAAGCATGACTTGGTTCCACCAGCCACCAAGGGGTTGGAACTTAATGAAGCCCTTATCGGTAATTTTCGTAACCATAAAACCAATTTCATCTAAGTGACCACATACCATTACGCGTGGACCATTTTCTTTGCCTTTTAAAACACCGATGATGGAACCTAAATTGTCATAAGTGATTTCATCAGCATAGGGTTCTAAGTACTTACGCATTACTTCGCGTGCTTCCCGTTCGTTTCCCGGAACACCTTTTGCTTCCGTTAATTCTTTTAACATCGTTAATGTTTGATCCATAATTTTCCTCCTTATTGAGTTGATACTATTATACTAACTAATAAGTGAATAAGCAATGAATATAAACAAAATAAAATAAAGCCAGGAACTGACTTTATTTTATTTTTTAACACTTTAATTTACTTCTACACTCGGACGCTTTTCTTCGGGCTCCTCGATGACTTTTGGATTAATTTGATCTTCAATCTTCTTTGGATCTTCGATTACTTCTTTATCTTCTTCTTTCTTTTCTAAGTAATCTTGCATCTTTAATGCATTAGTTTTTTGGATGCGGAAACTGTTGTAACCACTAAAGGTACGATAACTAAAGAAGACTACTAATAGTAATGAAATGATAATTAAGAAGAGCGTAATCTTATCCGATGTTAAACTATTAGTTAAGAGGAACACGAAACCAAAGGAGATGAAGAGTACATTAACGATGAAACCGATGATGTCATGCAGTTCGTAACGCTTAGAAGTGGTCCAGAAATGCACGATACCACGAATCCATAGGAGTAAACCAACTAGACGACTATAAGTGAAAATGTCTTTTTCGCCAGCTTCTAGTAGTTTTGGAGCCATGAATAGTAGTAGGCAGCCAACAACTAAGAAAATTAACAATTCGCTAAACATGACGAGGAGATAATCTTTTTCATTGCGGTTGGCCAAAATTGGTTTAATCCGTATTAGAGTAAAGAATAATACACCAATTCCTGTCAAGCGAATAATGATTTCGTTGACTTGGTTGTGGTAGATTATCATTAAGATAAAAGCAACTAACATAAGTAGTGCACCAAGACCATCAAAAGCCCAGAAATAATCTTTAAACTTAATCTTTATTTTCATTTTTAACCTCCTCTTTGTTAGGTTTCTTAAACATTTGTACAATGTAACTGATTAAAAAGATTAAACTAATCTCTTCAATCGCAAATATTCCCCCAAATATCCCATACAACTCGAGTTTACGGAAGTAACTACGACCGAAACTGTCAAAGAGTGTTTTGATTTGTTTAGCGTCCATGGCGCTTACTTCACGTACGGTAACTTCTTTAAAATCGACTGCTCTTAAAATGTCGAAGATGTTTTCTTTAATTGCATCATAGGTAGCGTTAATAATATCAGTAAGGAAACGTTCATTAAAATCATTTTCGATTAGTTTTTCATAATTTCTAATTGTTGTACAATACAGATCATTAATTACTTCCATTAAGGCATCTTCAACATTTATATCAATGGTAAGTTTTCTAATTAAATTACGGATATCTTGTTTCAAGTACAGGTCATCGAATAATGCACTAAGTGGTAGAACTTTGAGATGATTAAACATAGCATCAACGAGCTGTAACATCTTATGTTTTAAGAAGTCGTTCTCATTTAGTTTCACGAGTATCCGTTGAACCAACTCTTGGATTTCTACATCAGTGATTCCTAGCGTTAGATTGCGCACGCGATTGTGCATAATTTCTCTAGTGATAAATTTATTTACTAATAGTGATACATCATTAGTAATATGTTCTTTTCTTAGATTCAATTGTCTGTAACAACCTTCATTAACTAAATCTAAGATATCACTAAACTTACTGATGATGTCTTGGCTATTTTCAATTTTAAATAGATCAAAGAGGATCTTAGTATTAATTTCATAGAAGTAGTTCATTACCACATGAATAAATCTTCTGGTCTTAATCTCAATTTCTTTTGATTCGAAGACGGAATTCAAGAAGTTTTCGAGTTCTTCTTTGCGTAATTCTAAGCGAGCATCTTTTAAGCGCATCTTACCGAGTTCATCAAAGAAATTCTTGAACTCAGTTGTAAGCATCGCAATCTTATCGGAAATAAAGTTTGGCAAGCGATGTTCAATAATTCGGTACACTGTTTCTCTTATTAGTTTATCTCCATTAATCGCTTTATAACCAACTTGTTGAACAACTGATAATTGATCAATTACTCTCTTAGTGACTGATTCCGTTATTTCATCGCGATTATCATATAGCCACTTGACGACAGCCACATTAATACGCTCGAGAATGGTTTCCATGTTGTAGTTAACAAGTTCAATAAATCTTCCACCAAATAGTTCATCGATACTATCGTTATTATTTAAAATGGCGGTGATTTCATTAATTATGTAATTTGATAACGAACGTTGTTTTTCGCGATCAAATAGATAACGGGAGATAAGACCATAAAGGAAGTTTTCGATCCCAACCTTAGCGTTCTCCGATAATACCGTATTTAATTTTTGACTGATAAGTTTATCAATGAAAACTTGGTTACTGGAAATAAGCTCTACTAAGTAATTAGTAGTATTGAATCGTTCTATAAATTTACCTAACTCAACTTCAATTAAGTTATTAATCTTATTTTCGACGGTATTGATTTGTAAATCATCAGATAATTCTTTTATTGTCTTACCAGATTTTAATTTATTCGCAATAAAATTAGTTATATAATCAACGGAATGATTAACCTTATCTGCAAATAAATCCGCCATAAGTTCACTAAAAATTTGCGTTTCGACGTTTTGTAAATTAAGTCCCATTACTTCATCCGTTAATTTCGATGCTAACATATGATTATTGTCGCGTAAATAACGGATGATATATAGAGTAGCTAGTCTTGTTACTTTATTGCTTTGTTCAGATAAGTAAGTTTTTAACACTTTGTAATCGTCTTTTTGAATGTTTTTAAAAAATGCCTCTTTGAGCGGTTTTTCATTCTTTTGAATCATATTATTTATGCTTGTATCACTTAAGAGGTTATTACTAATAACGTTACCCATTGCCCTAGCCAAAACAGGTATCTGTTTTGGAATAACACCTTGGAACCATTTTAATCCAAAGACGGGTTTATATGGTCTAAAGATGAAGTAAATCGCAATAACGTTAGTTAAGTAACCAACGAGAGCGTAAATGGCCATATTAGGTAAGATGAACTTTATTTGATTCCAATTAAACAATGTGTTGTGCCCTAGGACAAAGGCTTGGTAATACCCAAGGAAGATACCGACAATACCACCCATAATCGCTCCGAGAATTGTTAAAGGCTTTAACTCTTTTCCCATGAACTCCTGCATGAGTTCAAGAACTTCTTCATTGCTGAAACTCTTGATGTTATTCTCAATTACTCGAGCGATATTGCCTTCTAAGATATTGCTTAAACCGTTATCGAGATAATTGAGGATGGCATTAACGATATTTTCACTAAGGTTATCGATGGAATTAATTTGCTTAAATAAATCATGGATATGATAATGACGATAATCCTCGATGAGATTGCGTAAACTTCGCACAATGACATCGACAATAACTTCACTCTTAAAGGCTTTGGCTTGTTCTTTCTTGAGAATTTCGCTGACATTATGTTTTAAGAAATAAGTTTCAAGGTTCTTATAAATAATATCCACGATTTCTGTTTCATTCTTTAATAGTTGATTATAAATACCTTCTTGGAATCTTGCCGCATAGTCATTGACTCGGGTTGCTAAGATAAAGGTACTTATCGGCATATTCGCAATGCTTCGTAATGATTGACTAATTCGTTCTTTAATGAACTTAAGGATTTCTTCATTATAAAGGATTTGCTTGGTAATAACTGTTACAGTAAGATTATTAACGAATGGTTTGAGATTTAGTTTTATTAAATCATTTATCCGTTTTTCGAGGAAATCGCTATGTTCAATATCCTTTGATAGATAACGTTCACATAAGAAATTGAGGACCCGATGAACTTGACTAGCAATTAACTTCGCAGTTAGGATATTATTTGCTTCTAATTCATTGATAATGGTTGAAATGGATTGCTTATGTAAGAGGTCAATTACTTGTTGACTAATGGTCATGGAGAGATCTTCAATATCAATACCTCTTAACATTTCAACAATTTTGTTAATGATATCGTATTTTTGGGTAAAGTTTTCAATTAAGAAGAATCGAATCGCTTGTAAAATTAATCTTCTAATTGTTTGTTGATCGTAGATAGTTTGGTCAATAGAAGATTCAATTAATTCTTCAATCTCATCTTTATGTTTTTGGATGATTTCAATCAAACGATCTATGATACCTGGTAATTGGGTTTCAAGGAATTTTTCAATTTCTAAACGTAAATCACCAGAGAATAATTCAATGATTGGTTTATCGACTTTCTTTAAAGCTACTAATAACCCTTCACAGAATACCTCAATTGATTCATTGGAATTTGGATTCTTTAAATAATCAACGAATAATTCATACAGGCGATTTAAACTATCTTCAGAAATAAAGTAAGATAGTTTTTTATCGCCAAGATAATTTTCCATTGATTCTACAAAGGTATCAAAATCTAAATCACGATATAACTTACTAACTAATGTGTGGATTTCTCGGTCATTTTTATACCGCATTTCATCAAAGATATCGTTTAAGAGTTCGTTAAGGTTATTGATAATGGTATCGGTAATCTTATCGCCAACGATATCGATTAATGACATGTCACGATAATTTGTATATAAATCAGTAACAATTGTTTCTGCGATGCGTTTTTCTTTAACGACCGTTAAAATTTGCTTAGCGATGGATTGCGCAAGATTTAAAGCCTGTTCGCTTGAAACAATATCACTAACGACAATATTCTTACTTAACTTCACAAAGGTTTTATAAAGATGTTCTTCTAAATACTTTTGTAAGAAAGCACATATATTATCAACGGTTTGATTAAAACCTGGTAAATCGCCAATTTGATCATTCTTGGTATTTTTAAAAATTATATCATTAAAAAACGTGATAACAGTCTTTGATATGGCTTCTCGTAGTGCAGGTTTATGAAATTGACTTTTCAAAGTATTATGGTTAATAATTTCTTTTTCGATTAGTTGCGATAAATCTTTCTCAAGATTCTTACGCGTCTTAATGATAACGCCACCAAATTTTAATTTACCGATTCCGTATTCACGGAATAACATCTTCAGGGCGACATCATTAGTTATGTATCCTGTTAATGCTCCTGTAAAAATCATAATGATAACATATACTAGTTCGGGTACCTGAATCATTAACTCACCCCCAAAAAATGAATCATGTAAAAAAATATCTTCATTCAATTTTAACATAAAGTAATGATTATATCAATAAACATAATTTTTTCTACTACATTTTACCAATCAATAATTTGGTAATGCCTCCAATGAGGTGGAAAGAGTTTAAGGTACTCTGACTTGATATAACGCTCATCAATTAATACCGCAATACCTTTATCATTTTCATCTCGAATCACTCTACCCACAGCTTGGAGTACCTTATTAAAGCCAGGATATATATAGGCATACTGATAGCCTTTATGATAAACTGCATCAAAATAAGCCCGAAGTTCCTCCCTAAAAGCATCAAAAGTAGGTAAACCTACCCCCACAATAATGACGCCATTTAACTTCTCCCCTTTTAAATCAATTCCTTCCGCAAACTGTCCACCTAAAACCGCGAACCCAACAATATTAGTATTACTATCATCAAACTGTTTAATGAAATTATTCTTCTCTACTTCCGTCATATCGCTCGTTTGTTTCAATAATAGTAGATCTGTTTCATTAATCTTTTTAAAGACTTGAAATACCATTTCAAGGTACTGATAACTGGGAAAATAAACTAAGTATTTACCACCATGTTTAATTACATCATGAATCTGATAAGCAATTTTATACTTTGTATTATCACGATTATTGTACTTAGTTGAAATATACGGATTAACATATAACGCTAAATTTTCTTGTTTAAAAGGAGAAGGTAAAAAGAGTGTCCGACTAGTTTCATCCCCTCCATATAATGAGATGTAATAATCAAGGGGATGAAGAGTAGCTGAGAAGAAGACGGTGCTTAATACTTTGCTTGTCCGATTCTTAATTAATGTTCTTGGATTAACACAAGTAATCTGATAATTTACTTCCTCTTTATTTTTAGTCACCCAGACAAAGAAATCGGAGGAATAGACAGCCGCAATTTTCAGGAAATTACTTAATTCATAGTAACAATCCCACAACTCCTCATTAATCTCTTCACCTTGATTATGTAGGATATCAAAATGCTTTTCTAGTTTATCAAGTAAACTTTCGATATTATCGATAATACTCATGTCTAAGTCTAAAAACTTTAGTGCGTCTTTCTTCCTTAATGATAAATCTGTTTCATATTGTTTTAATGTTACAATTAAACTATTAACACTATTACGAATTTCTTCATTGTTAATATGTTGATAAATCGTATTAAGGATATTAAAATTAAGGCTTATGGTGTACATTCCACATACACGATCATACATATTATGTGCTTCATCAATTAAAAGAATAATATTAGAGGTATCATACTCAAAGAAACGGCGTAAATATACTCTTAAATCAAACACATAATTGTAATCACAAATAATACAATCACTATATAATGAAAGAGTTAATTGATACTCAAATGGACATATTTCATATTTATAAGCATAATGAACGATACTATCGTAGTTAAAATCATCTTCATGCGTATAAATATCAACCACTGCCTGATTAACTTTCTTATAAAAGTCCTTCGCATAAGGACAATCCTTTGGATTACACTTAACACAATCGTTAATACAAATCTTTTCCTTAGCGGTCATTACTAATGATTTGATTTTTAATTTGCTGCGTTTTCGCAACAAATTGATAGTATCTCGTGCAACTTCCTTAATCATCGATTTGGCAGTTAAATAGAAAATCTTCGTATCTTTGGTTGGTAAGGATGTTAGCGCTGGATAAAGCGTACCTAAACTCTTACCAATTCCCGTCGGTGCACATACAAAAAGAGTACCTTTATCTTTTATCACTTCACTAACAGAATCCATTAGTTCTCTTTGTCCACTCCGCAAATTAGCATAAGGGAACCTTAAATTCTTAAGTGATTGGAACTTAACTTCTTGAAACTCTTCAATAAGATCAAGAAAGTCAAGGTATTTATTAATAACTTCATAAAAGAAGGTTTCTAATTCTTCATAACTATACTCTTTCGTAAATAATTTTTCTAAAAAAGTATATCTATCAACATATAACACTGATATTTGTAAAGGTAGATTCTTATCAATCTTTTTATAATGATAAAACATATACCCATAAAATAAATTTTGCGCTAAATGGGCTTTTTGTGGTTCATCTTCATAATCATCGATTTTAGAAGTGCTCTTAATCTCAATAAGATGATAATGATTACTTAATTCTTCTACAATATCGATTCTTCCACTTATTTCTAAATCATAGTCTCGAACTGTAGTATTTAATCTAACAAATACTTCACTCTGAGCACCTTTACGTTTCTCTATCGTTTGATGAATAATCATCCCATCGCGAAGATTATAACGGTCCTTCGCTAAAGTGGTGATATCACCTTCACTAAAGACAAAATCGACGATGTCATGAACAGATAATACGAGTTTTTTCACGATAATCACCAGTTTAATATTATCATAATTCCCTGAATGGTGAAATATCAAATCGTATATTATTGTAAAAAGGCTGATGGTAACTTGTTTTCAGCCCTTTTATATTTTTTCTTATCTATATAACAAATCATATTAAGTTTAAATAATAAACCTCACATAAACACTTATGTGAGGTTCATTAAAATCGTTCTTCTTCTGTATTATTTTTTTCTTGATCTTTTCGTAAATCTTCCGTTTTGTTATAGCGATAATCTTTTTCTAATAAATACTCTTCTTCATCAGTATCAAAGTCATTTTCTTCCGCAAACTCATGATAAAAATCATATTCACCTGGATAGGGATTAGAGATATTGCGGTAAAATTTATCACCACCCCGCGCTTCACGTAGTAAATCACTTATAAAGACAATCAATAGTAATAAGATGATGATACCAAGAATATAGTAACCCATAAGTTCACCTTTCTTTTTTCGGAAATGGAATTAATTGTGCTTCTTTATATAACCACTTTATGATGCGCTGATTCTTATTCTGTAGACCTTTTATTATATAATATAAGAATCCGCATATCATGGTCCCACTAACACAAAAGATGAGAAGCATCTAACCACCCATTAACTAGTGTTAACATAATGAATGCTTATTATACAAAAAAAGATGGCTATTCGCCATCTTTTACAGGTCGCTTATACTTACAGTTCTTATTTTCACAGAGAATTTCTTTACCATTGGTAGATAAAATGTTACCACATACAGGGCATAACTCATTTATCGGTAAGTTATTAATAATATTTTCACATTTTGGATAATTACTGCAGGCATAAAACTTCTTACCCCGTAGTTTTCCTTTTTTCGTTACTCTTTCAACAAAGTATCCTTCGCCACACTTTGGACATTTAATGTCTAATACTTTAGGTTGTTCCGTTTCTTTCTTTATATATTTACATTCTGGATAACCACTACAACCAATAAATGGACCATAGGGACCATAACGGGTTACTAACTGTTTGCCACATAGAGGGCATGTTTCATCAATAAATTTTGGTGGTAACTTTTCCATTTTCTCTTTTGCATATTCTACCATAGGGTTAAACAAATCGTAAAACTTGCGAAGTTCTTCATACCATACTTTTTCGCCATTGGCGATATCATCAAGGTTTTCTTCCATGTTTTTCGTGTAATCCACATTGATAATATCGCTAAAGTATTGGTCAAGTTTTTCGGAAGTAATTATACCTTGTTCAGTTGGTACGAACTTCTTATCAACCACCGTAACATAATTTCGTTTTTTCAAGGTTTCCATGGTAATCGCATAAGTAGAAGGGCGACCAATTCCTAATTCTTCCATTTCTTTGATGAGTTTTGCTTCTGTGTAACGGCTTGGTGGTTGAGTGAAGTGTTGATTTGCCACAACTTCTAGTAGTTCAACTTTATCATCAACTTCAAGATTTGGTAAGATAGTATTCTTGGTATCTTCATAATCATTATAGACCTTCAAATAACCATCAAACACTAACTCTTGACCATTAACCTTAAACTGATAGCCATTATTATTAATGATAACTTGTGTATGATATACTTGGGCTGGACTCATTAACGATGCAAGGGTCCGATAGTAAATCATACGATATAATTTATATAAATCAGGTGTTAAAAACTTCTTGATTGATTCGGGCGTGCGGGTGATGTCGGTGGGTCGAATCGCTTCATGAGCATCCTGAGCACTCTTACTGACTTTAAACGTGGGTTCAAACTTACTATATTCAGGACCATAAGTACTAGTTATATAGTCTTTCGCTCCGTGGACAAACTCCTCAGATAAACGTACAGAATCAGTACGCATATATGTGATTAATCCAATTGGTGTTCCGTCAATATCGATACCTTCATAAAGTTTTTGAGCTAGCGTCATCGTTTTCGAAGAGTTAAAGTTAAGTTTAGTCGATGCTTCTTGTTGGAGGGTAGAAGTTATGAATGGTGGTTTAGGATTTTTTTGTTTCAGTTTCTTTTCAACATCTTGTACAAGATAATCTTCCGTAAGTTTGGTTAAAATCACATCAGCTTCTTCTTTAGTATTAATCTTAATATTTTCACCATTATACGCAAATAGTGCACCCTCAAATTCTATCTTATCTTTATTAAATCTCGCATCAATTGTATAGTACTCTTCTTTCACGAAGGCTTGAATTTCTTTTTCACGGTCGACAATTAACTTGAGTGCTACTGATTGCACACGTCCGGCTGATTTGGAGCGAATTTTATGTTGGAGTAACTTTGATAGTTTAAACCCAATTATGCGGTCGAGGACACGCCGCGATTCTTGGCTTCTTACGAGATTGTAGTTGATGGAACGCGGATTAGCCATTGCTTTTAAGACTGCGTTCTTAGTAATTTCATGGAATTCCACGCGATAGACTTTTTTATCTTCATTTCCGAGGTTTAACACTTCATATAAATGCCAACTTATCGCTTCACCTTCGCGGTCAGGGTCGGTAGCTAGATAAATCTCATCAACACTATTTACAGCTTTTTTTAATTGATTGATGATTTGTTTCTTACCAGGGATAATCTTATAATGAGGTTGGAAGTTATTCTCGATATCCACACCTAAGCCACCTGGTCCAGATGTTGCGAGGTCTCTAATATGGCCAACACTACTCATTACCATGTATTCATTTCCTAAGTATTTTTCAATTGTATGTGCCTTGGCGGGCGATTCAACAATCACCAATTTCTTCTTCATCTTCTTCACCCACTACTCTGTTAATATTCAATAATATATTATGTGCTATATATTGATAATTTGCAAGGAAAATCTTAAAGAACTCTCGACAATATATCGCTAGCGTTTGTTACTAAGTATGCTCCTTCTTTAATGAGGTTATTCGTACCTATTGAGTTCGTATTGAAAATATCATTTGGTACCGCGAAGATATCTTTGCCTTGTTCTAAAGCATAATCGCAGGTAATCAAAGTGCCACTACGTTCTTTCGCTTCAATAACGAGGACACCATCAGAAAGGGCGCCTACGATGCGATTACGAAAGGGAAAATGTGTCTTATAAGGTTTAGCATGAGGATAGTACTCACTAAGTAGTAGATATTCTTTCCCAATTAACCTTCCTAACTCCTCATGTTCGGGGGGATAAATATTACTTATACCTGAACCCAACACCGCAACCGTTTTCCCACCATGATCAATAGTTGTCTTATGGGCAATGGTATCAATTCCATAGGCTAAACCGCTAATAATCACGATACCTTCTTTCACCAAATCAGGTATGAGGTATTTCGTGACTTTTTCCCCATAAGGTGAATATTTCCGAGCACCAATCACCGCTAAGATTTTTCTTTTTAAGAGATTTATATCTCCTTGATAAAATAGTAATAATGGCGCATGATAAATGACCTTTAATTTCTCGGGATAAGCTTCATCAAAGATTGTTAGAAAACCAATCTTTTCTTTGCTTAATTCTTCTTTTAATTTACTTATATCTAATGCTTCATATTGTTTAAATAAGGGACCTAAAACATTTTTAATTATACTGATATTAAGTTCATCCGTCAAAGAAAGTCGATTAATAATTTGATAACGTTCATGGACTTCTAAATCTAAATAATGAAGTTTTAAGAGAAAATCTTGGATATTCTCCATTATATCACCTCATTATTTTATACGCTCCTACTCATCAAATGAGGTAAAAAGGGTCCGTTCTTTTAAAAGAATCGTACTCACTGGTTCAAAAGTTTTCCGATGAATGGGACTAGCCCCATATTTCATGAGCGCATCGAGGTGTTCCTTAGTCGCATACCCCTTATTATTTTTAAAATTATATTCAGGGTAAAGATTATGATATTCATCCATCAAACAGTCCCTTGTAACTTTAGCTATTATACTCGCTGCCGCAATACTGATACTTTTTTGATCACCTTTGATAATTGCTGTTTGTGGAATATCTAAATCGATATATAAAGCATCAATTAAGAGATGTTCTGGTTTAACCTGTAAATTTAAAACTGCTTTTGCCATCGCTAATTTCGTCGCTTGATAGATATTTATGTTATCAATGGTTTTTTCATCGACTATACCAACACTATATGCTAAGGCTTCTTTAGTGATAATTTCATATAATTCTTCCCGTTTCTTTGTAGTTAGTTTCTTTGAATCATTTAAGCCTGGTAAATAAAAATCATGGGGTAAAATACAACAACCAGCAACAACCGGTCCCGCTAAGGGGCCCCTTCCTGCTTCATCAAGCCCAGCAATTAAGGTGATGTGTTGATTAATTAAATCATTTTCATACGCGCTCATTTCTAAGTATTTCAGATAGTACAAATATTCTTTATCATCTTGTGGTACTTCTTCTTTTGTGATTATCGCGTTTATTAAACATGTAAGGTTATCTTTTTCCATAATTTCACCTTAAGTTAAAAATAGTCTTATCCATTATAACACCGATGTCAAGAGAAAACTAGATGAACATATTTACTAGTATTTATATCATAATATAAAATATAGTAGTAATAAATAAAAATGTAAAAATAACACAGAAAAAATTAATATTTATCTAGAAGTTTCATATTATTATGATAAATGCTATAATAATAAATAACTAAAATATCTAAGAAGGGGACGGTTAAATGACGAAAGAAAAGTTTGTTAACGAACTTGCGAAACGCCTTTCGCTACTCGACTCCAAAGAAGTTGACAAGATTATTCAAGAGTATTTAGACACCATCAGTAAAAAAATGCATCGTGGTATAACAGAAGAAGAAGCTATCAACGAACTCGGGGATATAAATGAAATTGCGAAAAATGTGTTAAAAAGCTACAAGATTAACGAAAACTACATTAAACTTTTTATCGGTAAAGAAAAAGTTATCGATGATGTCAATGAGTTCATTAAGAAAGCTACCGATGTCTCCACCTCTGTTTTATTAAAGGTTGGGGAACAAGTATCTGGTTTTGCGAAAGATGTTTATAGTAAATCGAAGAAAATCTTCAAGAAAGATCAAGACGAGCAAGATATTGACGTTGAAGTAGTCGAAGAAGATGATTAATAATCAAAAAAAGGATTTATGATATGATCCCTTTAAAGTAGACAGTACATAAAAATAAATTGTACTATCTACAGAAAGGGGATCTTTTCATTAATCCCTTTTTTCTTTTAGTATATCTGGCGTTTCCCAAGAAATATTGCCTAGAAGATCGTTTCTAATCTCATAAAGAATGATATCAATTACTCTATCATAGTGAATTCGTTTTCCTGGCAAGAGACACCCGCGGTTTAAGGCAATTTGATCCATAATCTCGATGTTATCTTCGCTTAATGTTTCGAGTTTATAGCGTGCCATTAACTTTTCAGGATAATGTTGTTTCAAGAAACTTAAAGCATATAAGGCAATGGTATCAAGGGGTAAGATTTCATCCTTAATTGCCCCTGTGACTGCTAACTTTAAACCCACTTCCTTATCATCAAACTTTGGCCATAATACTCCCGGAGTATCTAGTAACATTAACTCATTATTGACATTAATCCATTGTAGATTTTTGGTTACTCCTGGTTTATTTCCTGTTTGCGCTACTTTACGTTTCGCTAAAGTATTAATGAGGGTAGATTTCCCAACATTAGGAATACCCAAAATTAACGCTTTTATTGGGCGCTCTTTCATCCCCTTAGCTTTTTCTTTTTCAAAGAGATCTTTGAGGATATTTTTAGCGGTAGGAACAATTTTATCAATATTATATCCACTAATCGAATCAATCGCTAAACAAGTTATCCCTTGTCCTTTATAATAGTTAATCCATGCATTGGTGACTTTATCATCCGCCATTTTGGCTTTATTAAATAGGATGAGTCTTGGTTTATTCTGACAAATCGAATCGATTTTGGGATTACTCGAAGAATAGGGAATTCGAGCATCGCGAAGTTCAAAGACGATATCGACATATCTGAGTTTTTCTTGTACCTGGCGCAGCGTACGCGTCATGTGCCCAGGAAACCATTGTATCTGCATAATATCACCTACCTAAAAGTTTTCCCAAATCTATTAAAGGGATAAAAGACAAATAAAACTTGCCCAATAATATCATCTTTGTGAACTAAACCTATCATTCTTGAATCTTCACTGTTATTACGATTATCCCCTAAAACAAGATAATAACCTTCGGGAATAACTGTTTTTCCATCTACTTGACAATTCACATTGGTAATAGCACAAATCTTTTCTAAAGTAAAACTCGTATGCCCGCGAGCATATTCTATTCCTGTATAGATGGGATTCTTATCTAAATAAGTTTCTTCGACTAACTCACCATTTATATACAACTTATAATCTTCCATATATATATAATCACCAGGAATGCCAATTACCCTTTTAATATACGGTTCGGCTTTATTAGGTACTTCAAACACGATAACATCAAAGCGGTCGATTTTCGCTACCCGCGATAACAGGATGCGATCACCGACTTTAGTAGTCGTTTTCCCAATGATAGTTGGTTCCATGGACTCGCCAATAACCGTAATTGGTGTAAACAAATAGCGATGAATTACTTGCGCAAGTACAAACGCCACCACGATAAGAATAAGATAACTTAAGATTTCTTTTAAAAGGAAATTATTATTTTTAATTGGCATTTCCATAGGTTCTGCTGTATTAATTTCTTGAAAAGTAGTGTTTTCCTTATCATTTATTTCTGACATTCGCATCATCCTTTTCTATGGATATTATGGGTATAATCTTTTTTCATTATACCATTAATAATATTCTTATCAAATAGGAAAAAAGAACTTGGTGACCAAGTTCTTTTAGTAAACTTATCGACGTTCTTTGATTCTGGCAGCCTTAGTTGAAAGTGAACGAATGTAGTATAATTTAGCCCGTCTAACTTTACCTCTCCGAAGAACTTCAATCTTTTCAATGAAGGGAGAGTGAAGTGGGAAAATCCGTTCAACACCAACGCCATAGGAAACCTTACGAACAGTGAAAGTTTCACTAATGCCGCTGCCTCTACGTGCAATGACTAAACCTTCAAAAACTTGAATCCGTTCCCGTTCGCCTTCTTTAATGCGTATGTGAAGTCTTACTGTATCACCAGGACGGAATTCAGGAATGTCATTGCGTAAATATTGTTGCGTAATTTCTCTGATTAATTGTTGACTCATCTTCTAACACTCCTTTACTTTCCGATGTTCATAAGGATTATCCTCAGCGGAACATGGTTATTTATGATATGTGGCTTTTAGCACAAATGAAATAATAACATATTTTTTGTTAATAATCAACTATTTTTCTTCCTTATTTTTTCCTGTTCTTCCATAATTATTTCATTTAATAATTGTTTTTCCTCTTCATTTAATGGATAGTGCTCCAATAAATCAGGGCGTTTTAAATAAGTATTTCTGAGGGACTCTTTCAAGCGGAACTTGGCGATTTGTTGGTGGTTGCCCGATAGTAATATCTCTGGCACTTTCCAACCCAAAAAGTCTTGAGGACGGGTATATTGTGGGTATTCAAGGAGACCCATGGAGAAAGAATCTCCCGTTGTCGCATCATCAGGTAACACTCCTGGGATAAGTCGCGTCACGGCATCGACAATAATCAAAGCAGGTAGTTCCCCACCTGTTAAGACATAATCACCGATAGATACCTCTTCATCTATTAAGTGTTCTGTTACCCGATAATCGATCCCTTCATAATGACCACATATGATAACGATATGTTGTTCTTGGCTTAGTTCCTCTGCTTTTTTCTGGGTAAAGACTTTCCCTTGCGGACTAGTTAATAATATTTTCGCATTCGTTAAATCCAAACTCTGTAGACAATCATAGATGGGTTGAATGCCAATCACCATACCCCGCCCACCACCAAAGGGATAATCATCAACCCGTTTATGCTTGTCTTTCGAAAAGTCGCGATAATTGATGACGTTTATTTCTACTTTTCCTTCTTTGATGGCACGGCCAACGATGGATTCGCTTAAAACGGCTTTTACCATTTCTGGAAAAAGCGTTAAGATATCAATTTTCATTTTCCAACAGCCCTTCAATTACTTCGATTTGGATACGCTTGTTCTTAATATCAACATCAATGATAAAATCATTGACGAAAGGTATCATCACTTCTTTATCGTTCGGTTTTTTGACGACTAAGATATCACTTGCTCCATAATTAACGATATCCGTCACTATCCCAATATATTCGTCTTGATAGTAGACTTCACAATCAAATAACTCATGATAATAGTACTCGTTTTCTGCTAAAGGTTGGAGATCATCTTCATGCACAAATACTTCACAATTCACAAAAGGTAGGACTTTATTAATGTCATTATAGTTTTCAAATAAAACTAGATCATTGCCTTTGTGAAAGCGATGATTTTGCACTTTAACTTCAATCATTTCATTATCCTTATTAATAAATAACCGACTACCCTTTTTGTATCGTTCTTCCCGAAAATCCGTTGTCGAACTTATTTTAACTTCACCTTTTAAAGCATGTGTACCGACAATAGTGCCAATTGAACAATATTTTGTCATAATATTACTCCTTTTCTCATTCTTAATAAAATATACTATAAATCAGGTGTTTTTTCAATTCTTCTTTATATAAAATAGTATGGTATGATATATTTATATACAAGAACTAAAAATATGGGTAATTAGGGGAGAAACTAAAAGATATGAAACTAAAGCAATTATTACTATTAATCATTATGTTGTTTATTATTACAGGTTGTAGTATAACTAACAAAGGTAAAACAAAAACGACAAAAACTCAGTATTATACCATTTATTTTCAAAGTTTTTCTGAGATTTACCTTGAACCAATCAAGTTAAAAGCTGGCGCATCAATCCCGAAACTTCCTATTCCATCTAAACCCAATTATACTTTTGCCGGTTGGTTTTTAGATGAAAAGTTCCAGATACCCTTTGATTATACCACTATGCCTAGTCGAGACTTATATCTAAAAGCAAAATGGGAAGTACGTCATTCACCACAATTACATCTAACTGATGAAGAGATTGTCATTCTTAAAGGACAGAGTATTGACTTACGCTCATTCGTTAGTGCTTATGATTACAATGATAGTATAGTTAATATTAACATCAGCATCAATGATACTAGTCTTTAGCCAGTAGGTACCCATCAAATCGTTTATTATGCCATCAACTCTCAAGGTTATCGTAGTTATAAAATCTTGCGATTAGTTGTCATTGAACCTAATGAAGACTTATTTATCTTAAATGATGCAAAAGATACAATCATCGGTTATTTAGATGATCATGACCCTTATATCTATATTCCAAGTCAAATCAAAGGATATACAATTAGTAAAATCGCAGATTTTGCTTTTTATAATCATAAACATCGTCAAGTAATAATTGATGAAGGGATTATAGATATTGGGAATTATGCCTTTGCGAATAACTATCTTCTCACCAGTATTAAGTTTCCTAATACCATTAGATCCATTGGTAAACATGCTTTCTACAATCATTCATTATATAATCTTACATTACCAGATAGTTTAGTAACTATTGACGATTTCGCCTTTTATAGTGATAATTTCTTTAGTCTCCTAAAAGATGTAAAAATACCACATAACGTAAGTTATTTAGGTGTTAATGCCTTTAATTATCGTAAAATAAAATATGTTTCCCTAAGTGATAATCGCACTTATAAATTTGAAAGTAGTACCATCTTAACTAAAGATGGTAAAACCTTGATTGCCTATGTTGGCGACAAAGTTAATTTAAATAAAATAAACACCGTTGAAGAAATCGGTGCCTATGCTTTCTACAAAAACAAACTCGAAACCGTTGTATTACCTGAAAATGTCAAGATTATCGGTGCTTACGCTTTTTCAAACAATCAGATTTCATCTTTAACACTATCAAATAACCTACAACTCATAGATGATTATGCATTCTCTGGAAACCGTATAAATTCGCTTGCTTTACCCAATTCCTTAGAAAAAATCGGTGATCAAGCCTTCGCTTATAACTTATTAGAAAAACTCACCCTTAATAATAAGAATCTTATACTAGGAGAATATGTTTTTTCTAATAATGCCATAAAAGAACTTCAATTGCCAGATAATTTAACTATTATTAATACCGGACTATTTGCGAATAATAAACTTGAAATAATAACCTTACCAAAAGACTTAAAAATTGTGGGTGCCTATGCCTTCTCTAACAATGCTTTAACTAAATTAGATATACCAAATACCGTAACATTAATCGCGCAAGAAACTTTCTCACATAACTATATAACTTCTATTACTATCCCTGAAACATTAACGAAAGTTTCCGTTGGCGTCTTTGCCTATAACAGCATACAAAACCTTACCATCAATAATGGTGTACAAATTATTGATGATAAAGCCTTTATGTATAACAATATCAGTAATCTAACCTTGCCCGAATCCGTCATCACAATTGGTAATATCTCATTTGCCTATAACAAAATCAAAATTATTTACATACCTCATACTGTATTAACTATTCAAAACGGAAGTTTTATGGGTAATAATATTACGTATTTAAAAGTACCAAATTCGTTAAAATACATTGGTGAAAGTGCCTTTCAAGATAATCAAATTCAAAATCTTGTATTTCCCGACTATCTCCTCGTAATTGGATCCCATTGTTTTGCGAACAATCATATTACAGAACTCGAAATCCCTGATAACATTATGTATATTGATACAAATGGCTTTATAGATAATCCCCTTGAAAAAAATGCGATATAAGGTAATGAATATCGGTTCTCTGATGATTGGTATAATATTGGCTTTGATTATCGGTTAGACCCCCGTAATCAAGAGTAAATTGTCATCCCCTTATCAAGATGATAAGGGGATGATTTTTATTGTTTTTTAAATATGTATATAGAAATCTTTAGGGGTGTTTGTTATAATAATCCTAAGTAGGTGAATTATATGGAAGATAAAAAATCCTTTAATCGCTATTTCGCATATTTAATAATTGTCGCATTAAGCATTGCGATTGTTTTTCTAATTGATTTACTCCTACAATATCCCTTCTTTAATAATATAAAAGAAGCGTTATTTACCGTCTTTTTTCCATTTCTAACTAGTTTCTTTATCGTTTATATCTTTCATCCAGTATTATATTGGTTTGAAAAACGCTTCTCCATTAGAACATGGGTTTCAACTTTAATCTTACTTTTCATAAATATCATCTTACTTATCACATTAATTGAGTTCTTAATTCCGATACTTAGAGACCAATTCATCAACATTTTTAATGAACTACCAAATTATATCAACCAATTTGAGAAACTCATGCATGAACTCCAAGAACGATATCACTTCCTTGATAATGATAAATTCACCGAAATTTTAGAAACCATCATCGATAACTTCTCCAAAAAATTAGGAGAAATGCTGATTAACTTTACCATTGGTTTCGTCCTTTTTTTAGTGCGTAACCTATGGATTATTATCATGATTCCAATTATTGTCTTCATGATGATGAAAGATTACTCGATTGGTTATGAAGCATTAAATAAAGCATTAGGAAAACATCGAAAAAGCCAATGGATGGTTTTAGTAAAGAATATTGATGAAAAGTTAGGCAATTATGTGCGGAGCGAACTCATCTTGATGGGTCATGTCTTTTTAGGTAATCTCGCCTTATTATCCATCGCGGGAATGCCTAACCCGCTCATCTTTGCGTTAATCCTTGCGATAACTACCATCATTCCTTATATCGGTATTCTTTTAGGGGGTATTCCCTTATGGATTTATGCCTATTTCCAATCACCCTACCTCTTCATTGTCTCATTGTTTATCGTACTACTATCACATCTCTCTGATGTCTACATTGGACAAGTGTTAATTTTTGAAAAACAACTAAAAATCCATCCGTTAATCATTATGATGTTAATGCTCATTGGGGGCGCGATTGCGGGTATCGTTGGTATCTTAATTGTGATTCCTATCTTTATCGTTTTACGAGAAATCTACAAATATTATAAACCTTATATATTCAAATCGAAAAAAGCATCATCATAATAAAAAAACTGTATACACAGAGGTATACAGTTTTTTATTCATAGGAATCAAAATTAATTTTAACCATTTGTTTGTTTTTCGTCGCAGCTGCGTAACAAATCGTTCTTATTGCTTGCGCAATATTTCCACGCTTACCAATGATGCGACCGATATCGTCTTTATTAACCAATACGTTATATACGAGATAACCATCAGCATCAACATCAAGACATTTAATATAAATGTCTTCCTTATGTTCTACTAATGGCTCAATTAAGGTTCTAATTAACTCTTCCATGGTTACTTACCTTGCTTTTGATTTTTAAATTTTTCCCAAATACCGACACGGCTTAATAATGAACGTACTGTATCTGTTGGTTGGGCTCCATTGTTCAACCATTTAAGGGCTTTTTCTTCGTCGATTTTAACTTCAGCAGGACTAGTTAAAGGATTGTATGTTCCAACGATTTCGATGAATCTTCCATCACGTGGAAAACGACTGTCACTAGCCACGATCCGATAAAATGGACGTTTCTTAGCACCTAAACGTTGAAGGCGTAATTTTACCATGACTACTACCTCCTTATGCTGTTAAGTATTTTTACTTGACAGTAATATTATAAACATCTAGTCTATCCTTGTCAACAAAAAAAGTTAGAATTTTATGGTAATTCTAACTTTTTTATATAACTAAATATTAAAACGCAAATCTGATAAATCATTTAATGATACTTCGACTTTTATTACGCCATTAATTTTCTTAATTGATTCCATAATTTGTTTATGATTTTTTTCATCTACATAAATATAAGCATAACGTAATTTCGTCGAATGATAAATTAAATTGCCAAAACTCGCAACTTTCTTTAAGCAATTGGGATTATTGTAATATACTATTAGTAATTTACGTGCGATCTCCATACAATCACCTATCATAATATATTTTGCCGTGTTTTTCTTTGATGTTTACTAGTTGCTTTAAACGGTATTCAATTTCATCAAGATATGTTACTAACCGTTTTTCTGCCTGTTTATATTGCTTAAATAAAGGGTAATTTACTACCTTTAATTTAAGTTCTTGTAATCTCGCTCTAATTTTTTCAAAATCAGGATAATAATCTTTATATTTTAATGCTTGTTCAAATACATCATGCACACGATGATACTCTGCAAGTAACAATTTTAAATCATGGTCTTTTTCTGCTTCTTTCGCATAGTGTAAGAATTCTTTATAATCTTCGCTTTGTTTTATTGTGTCAATTAACTCATAGGTTTTTTCAATTATTTCTGTATAATTCATCATTTCACCTGCTTTAATTATCTATATTATACTCTAATTGCGACTAATAGTAAATATGCTAATGAATTTTTTCACAAATTTAACCTATCTTTTCATATATTCCGCAATTAAACTTAGTAGTTGAACTTGATTTTTAAAACGATCCAACTTATGACTAAAGGTTAGTTTGAGCTCTTCTTTAGCGAGTTTGACAAAATTGCGGTAAAGATCTGGATGACGATTTAACACTTTATACCATTCCGGGTGCGTTCGTAAATAAAATAAGATTTCTGGTTGTCTATATAAATCTTTCATCAACATCTTAATCGTCATAATCATCAAATCTCCTGAAGAGTGGATCGATTCTTCTTCTTGGTGGATATGGATAACGTTGAGGTGTGCGGTTGCCGCTTAAACTTTGTACTAACCCTAAGACTTTTTGTATTGTCCCAATAGTCTTCGTGATATCATCAGGATTAATTCTCTTAATGTAATTAAGCGCGTTTCTAATGAACTCTTGCCCTTCTGTACTAGTATTATTACTTGTGGTGGGTTTATCCTCTTTATATGCATCCCAACTACCATCATCGCCTAATAATACCCATTCTTCATATATGGATTGCCAAGTGCGTTTTCCTTCCCGCACTTCGTTTTTTAAGCGAGGATATTTGCGGACGAATTCTTTGAATTCTTCTAGACTCATCTTATTATACAACCCTCCCTACTACTATTTCTACTAATACAATATAAAATTATGTAAAAAAGGTGCCACTTTTACCATTACATCATATATTAAAATGAAAGTCGATTGAAGGAGGATATCAATGACTTATTATCCTTATCGTCACGACGCATCGAAAGGTTATTTCGTTGCTTTAGTCCTAGTCTTATTTATTCTATTGGTTATTATCACAAAATCCAAAGAAAACTAGTTAAAAAACACACTCTCAATGAGCTTTATACCATATATTAATAGTGACCACTTACCTTAAGGAGGGGTGCTGATGTACTACGGCGGCGCAGGATATGGCTATGGTCAAGGCTTCGGTTATGGTTGTTGTGAACCAGTATGTTGCCGAGGCGGCTATGGTTATGCATTAATCCTTGTATTATTCATCTTATTAGTAATCATTGGCTGCACTTGCTACTTTCCACGTTAATTATAATATAAGGAAGAGATTACCATTAGGTAATTCATCTTCCTTTTAATTTTACGGGTAATTTGTTATAATAATATGGTGTAGAATTGGAGGATTATTATGATAACGATGAAAGACATTATTCGCGAAGGACATCCAACTTTACGAAAAGTAGCTGAAGAAGTTAAACTTCCCTTATCAAATCAAGATAAGAAAATATTAAAGAGAATGTTAGAATTCTTAATTAACTCACAAAATGAAGAAATCGCAGAAAAATTCAATCTACGTCCCGGTGTTGGTTTAGCTGCACCCCAAATAAATGTTTCTAAACGCTTAATCGCTATTTATGCGACTGATGAAGAAAACAGATTACATAGTTATATGCTTATTAATCCAAAAATCATCAGCCATTCAGTAGAACTCACCTATTTATATCCTTGTGAAGGTTGTTTATCGATAGACCGAGAAGTACCAGGATTTGTTTTAAGACCACGTCGTATTACTGTCCAAGCGCATCAATTAATGGATAATGATGAAGTTGTTCCTGTGACCTTACGGTTCAAAAATTACATGGCCATCGTATTACAACATGAAATCGATCACTTAAATGGGATTTTGTTCTCCGATCGTATCAATCCCGATAATCCCTTCTATGTACCAGAAGGAGTCGAGCCAATTAAATTCGAATAAAAAATGAGGAATTGGATTCCTCATTTTTTAGTTGATGAGCGTTTTATCGAGTTCATATAGTCTATTGATGATATCTTCTAAGTACTTGTCAGGTTTTAATTGATATGCTTTTTCATAATATTCGAGGGCTTTGTGATTGTTTCTTTCAAATTTTTCAAAGATATTACCAATTAAAAAGTACAGTTGACAGATTTCTTGCACATCTAAATGGCTAGTATCGACGGATAATAGATGGTCAATGGCTTTTTGCACATCATTATAGTGTTGGAGATAGATTTGGGCGATGATAAAATGCACCGCTAAATTATCATGGCTTAAACTAGCAATTTTCTTAAAGTATTCTAACGCTTTATCAACTTCTTTAGTGTTTACGAGATTATAGAAACCGATGAAACTCAAAGCGTTGATATTAGTAGGATTTAATTCAATGACTTTTTCAAAGTACATTAAGGCGCCTTCTTTATCATTATCCATCATGACTTTCAAGTAGCCAATCATAAGTAAGGCTTCTTGATCATCAATGGTAAAGTTTTCCGCTTCTCTTAGATAATATTTCGCTTGATAAGTATTACCAGTTATGAAATATAAATTAGCTAAATATGCGTAATAAATAACATTATCGGGGAAATGTTCAATGGCTTTTTTAAATACTTCGATAGCACCATCAATATCGCGATATACTAATATTAAGAGACGTGAATATTCATGGATTAATACTTCATTAATGTTTGGAAGACTGAAAGCTTTCGCAAAGGTATCTTTAGCTTGATCAAACTGATTTTCATCTAGATAGATTTGCCCAAGATATGTATAGGCTAAATCATTTTCACTATCTAATTCAATGGCTTTAGTAAGATGCTCTTGTGCTTTCGCAAGTTCATGATACTTATGGTATTCGATATACGCTAATTGGGTGTAAAGATTGCTATCTTCATTGTACTTTAAACCCTCTTGAATAACGATATAACTGGTATTAACGTCATTAAAGTGCTCTAAATATAGCCATGATAAATTCAAATAACCATCAACAAGGTGATTATCTAATGCGATGGCTTTTAGATAATTGTTGCGGGCTTCTTCATAGTCTTCTTTCCACTTTTCGATAATTCTACCTTTATGGAAGTAAGCTTCCGCATTGTTTGGGTCTATGTTAAGCACCTGATTCAGGTAATCGTTAGCCTTATCATAATTATGAAAGTTATCGGCATAGATAATCGCTAACTCTATTAAGGCATTTATATCTTGTGGATTGTTTTCTAGCAATAGTTCATATACTTTAATTAGTTCTTCATAATCCTCTTTTTCATCTAAAGTTTCAATTAATTGGTGAAGTGCTTCCGGATTTAGCACCACTTCCCGAAGATTCTCCATCTTCTTCTTATTACCGACATCCATTCTCTTCACCACCTTTTATAAACTAGAAAAAGGGGTATTTATTGGTGATTTTTCACCTGTTTCTACTTTTATTATAAAATAGTTTTACTTTTTTTACCATTACTTTAGACTTTTTATCAAGAAAAGATTATAATACTTATTAGCACGTATTACAATATTAATATAACCAAATTAACTTAATAAAGACTTAAATAATATTTTAATATATAGATAATTTATTTTTAGATAAATTCATCATACACAGAAAGGATTGAGACATGAAACATGACTAACAACATTTTGCGACCAAACGAATTAGGAGTTTTCGCATTGGGCGGCCTAGGAGAGATAGGTAAGAATACATACTGTTTACAGTATAATGATGAGATTATTATTATTGATGCCGGTGTTAAGTTCCCCGAAAGTTATTTATTAGGTATTGATTACGTCATACCTGATTATCAATATTTAATTGATAATCAAGATAAGATTAAGGGTTTGTTTATTACCCATGGACATGAAGACCATATTGGAGGAATTCCTTTTCTTCTTAAACAAGTGAAAATACCCAGAATCTATGCTGGACACTTAGCCATGGGGATGATCAAAAATAAGTTAGAGGAGCATCGGTTATTAAAATCAACCACTTTTGTCACTTATACTAATAAAGACGTCTTCACTTTTAAGTATATGCGGGTTTCCTTTTTTAGGACTAATCATTCCATTCCCGATTCATATGGAATCGCGATTGAAACTCCAGTCGGTACGATTTGCCATACAGGAGATTTTAAGTTTGACTTTACACCCATTGGCCCAAATGCGGATTTAGCGAAAATGGCTCAATTGGGTGAAAAAGGTGTATTATGTTTATTATCCGATAGTACAAATGCTGAGTTACCCGAATTTACGCTTAGCGAACGCCAAGTTGGTGATAATATTAAAGATATTTTTCGGCGCATAACTGGTCGGATTATTGTGGCGACTTTTGCCTCTAACATTCATCGCGTTCAACAAATCGTCGAAGCTTCCATCGCCACCAACCGCAAAATCGCCGTGTTCGGTCGCAGCATGGAAGCTACCCTCAAAGTTGGTCTGGATTTAGGCTATATTAAATGCCCTAAAGATACTTTTGTCAGTGCCGAAGACCTTAAACTCCTTGATGAGAATCAAATTACGATTCTCTGTACTGGTTCACAAGGAGAACCTTTAGCAGCGTTATCACGGATTGCGGATGGAACCCATCGCCAAATTTCCATTATTCCTGGCGATACTGTCATTTTCTCTTCTAATCCCATTCCAGGAAACGCAACTAGTGTTGGTAATACCATCAATAAACTTTTCCGCAAAGGTGCGAACGTCATTACCCATAGTCCCTTAACAGATACTCACACCTCTGGTCATGCTGGTCAAGAAGAACAAAAACTCATGATTCAATTAATGAAACCAAAATACTTCATGCCCGTTCACGGTGAGTATCGCATGTTAAAGATTCATGGTGATTTAGCGATTCAATGTGGGGTTAAACCAGAAAATGTCTTTGTATTAGATAATGGCCAAGTGCTTGCCTTCTCAAAGAAGGGCGCTCGTATCGCTGGGTCTGTTCAGAGTGGGTCCATTTTAGTCGATGGTAGTGGCATAGGTGATATCGGTAACGTTGTCATTCGAGACCGTAAAATCTTAGCGAACGATGGCTTACTTGCTGTAATAGTTAATGTTGACGTATCAAGCAAAGAAGTATTAAAGAAACCCACCATTATTTCGCGTGGTTTCATATATCTTAAAGATTCCGTCGACTTTGTGAACGAACTAGAAACAGAAACCCTCACCTTTATGAATCAAGCACTACAAGCCAAGAAAAACATCGTTCAAATCAAAAATGATTTAACTGACTATCTCTCAAATTATGTTTACGATAAAATTCAACGCCGTCCAATGGTAATTCCAATAATAATGAATGTCAAAAGACAATCAGCATAATAAAAATAACGGGGAAAGTTTTCCCCGTTATTTTTTTGTTTTTTATTTTCATTATTCACTTAAATATTGTTTTAAGATTTCTACTTTATCTAAACGTTCCCATGGTAAATCTAAATCATTACGACCAAAATGACCATAAGCAGCGGTTTGTTTATAGATTGGGCGACGTAAATCTAAATTCTTGATGATGGCACCTGGGCGTAAATCAAAATGTTTACGAATGATTTCGACGATTTTATTATCAGATAATTTACCTGTTCCGAAAGTATCAACACTAATACTTACTGGTTGGCTTACACCAATCGCATAAGCAAGTTGTACTTCACATTTTTTCGCAAGACCACTGGCTACTACATTCTTAGCGATATAGCGTGCCATATAGGCAGCACTGCGGTCAACTTTGGTTGGGTCTTTACCGCTAAACGCTCCCCCTCCATGGCGAGCGTAACCACCATAAGTATCAACCATGATTTTACGGCCTGTTAATCCTGAGTCGCCTTGGGGGCCACCGATGATAAACTTACCCGTTGGATTAATGAAGAAACGTGTCTTCTCATCAAGTAACTCTTGTGGGATAACTGCTTTTATCACATGTTCCATGACATCTTGTTTTAATTGTTCATAGGTAACATCGGGTGCATGTTGAGTTGATACCACTATCGCATCAACTCGGAAGGGATTACCTTCATCGTCATATTCAATCGTAACTTGGCTTTTACCATCCGGTCTTAAATATGGTAAAATGCCATTTTTTCTTACATATGCAAGGCGTCGGGTTAATCGATGGGCTAAAACGATAGGAAGTGGCATATATTCTTCTGTTTCATCCGTCGCAAAGCCAAACATTAAGCCTTGATCCCCTGCACCTAATGCTTCTCCATTTTGGAAATCAGCTTGGTGTTCCCGTAATTCTAAAGGAACATCTACCCCTTGGGCAATATCGGGTGATTGTTCGTCAATCGCTACTAAAACTGCACATGTGTCACAGTCAAAACCATATTTAGCGCGATCGTAACCGATTTCGCGCACTGTTTCTCGAACAATTTTTTGAATATCAACATAAGTTGAAGTAGTTATTTCGCCCATTACTAATACTAAACCAGTCGTTACCGCTACTTCACAAGCAACCCGAGCATCGGGGTCATCGGTTAAAATCGCATCTAAGATGGCATCCGCAATTTGATCACATATTTTATCTGGATGACCTTCGGTCACTGATTCTGAGGTAAATAATTTACGTTCTTTCGTCATGTTTTTCCTCCTACTAATAGTCTTAAGAAAACATCCTGCTTTATTCACTACCTAGACATAAAAAAAGCGCCAATAAGGCGGATTAATAATAATCTCCTTATTGTTAAAGCATTACGCTTCCTAGAACAAGCACCTTTCACTTAAAGTGAAGGTTGCTGCGACTTCACAGGGTTCCAACCTCCATCGCTCGGAATAAGGATTGATTATATTTAATTATTATTAACTAATAATTAAGATATAAACAATATAATTATATATTAGTCGACATGTTCTGTCAATTCTTAACTATTGATCTTTTCATAGATAACTTCAAACTCGACATTATTTTCCATAAAGACATTCATTAAATGTTCTTCAAAGAAGTTCATAAAGTGATCAACGATTTCTTTAATGGCTTTGACATGCGGTAAAGCTTTCTTATAACTTTGTCTATCTCTTAACATCACATATAACTCACATAAGAGAATAATTTGGCTTTCAATACTTTTATCTTCAGCTTTAATATTTTTAGAAAGAGACCAAGACTCAAAACGATTTCTAACCATCGCTTCGCACTTCATCCGAATCCGTGTTCTTCTTAATAACATATTCCCAATGCCAAGTTTATAACGAATCTTACTATAATCGCTTAAGATATCTTGTTTAGTCTCCTCACTATAATTGAAATCAAAATTAGAATTTACTCCTATCACAATCGCATAATTGAAAAGTTCATCTGATTTTTGTTCATCAAAACCATAAAGCATACCTAAGCGTTTCGCCATAACCGCAATCATGTAATCTCGGTTAGATTCTTTTCCTTCAGTAACTTGTGAGAAATCATCTATGGTGTCAAAAACATCCCACAAAACATTTTTGAAGTGTTGTTCAAGTTCTTCCCGTTTCTTAAGTTCATTGCGCCGTTCTTTGTCCATATATTCACTAAAGAAAACCATAGAAGTTATAACGAATATAAATAAAATTAAGAACATGAAATAAACAGTAATATCATGATTATCCGTAATTAGTGTGGATTGACTACCTTTACTTATTTCAGAAATGTGGATATATGATGCCACTGATAAAATAAGGGCATCCCCAAGAATAATCGCATGACGATTTTGAAATAAGGCAATAATCATTAACGCGATATAGATGAAAATATATGTAAAGGGCATGGGATAAAGGACAAATAACCTTAATGCGATATAACTGACTGATAATACTGCTACGTACATGCCCATGAGTTGTTTTTCATAATCATCTTTTTTGCTAGATACAAAATACGTAATTAAGAGGTTTATTAATACTGTGGGTACTAATAATGATAGAGATTTTGGTAAACCAATTGAATCATAATACATCACAATAAAGACAGTAATCAGAATATTCGCGATAGTTAATATGCGGTTTACCAATATGTTTTTTCGTCTTAATACTTCGGTCGCATTTAAAACATCAAAACCTTCAAATTGAAAAGAAAAAAAGCGCATGATTAATCCGACAACTTTCATCAATAGCTTATTCATTGAAATCACATCCAACTTCTAGGTTATTATTATACAATATTTTATCATAATCTCTTTTTATTTTAAACTATAATTATTATTCAAAAGGATGTAAAAATAAAAGAGGTTCGCTAGAACCTCTTCAATTATTAATAATTATTTTTTAGATAAGTTAATAAATCTTCTAATTTAATTTCCACTTTGTCTTGACTATTACGGAACTTAACTTCCACTAAACCTTGTTCTAAACTTCTTCCTAAAGTGATGCGCACTGGAAGACCGATTAAATCACTTTCAACAAATTTTACGCCTGGCCGTTCATTACGATCATCGACTAAGACTTCATAGTTATTCTTAGTGAGTAAATCTTCTAAATAATTGGCAGTTTGTACTTGCTTTTCATTTTTAGTATCAATAATAATTACATGCACATCATATGGTGCTAAGGCTTTTGGCCAGATAATTCCGTTATCATCATGATTTTGCTCGATAACTGCCATAAGCACTCGGCTAACGCCAATACCATAACAACCCATGATGATATCTTTAAGGTTGTTATTTTCATCTTTAAATTGGGCTTTCATAGCGCTCGAATACTTCGTGCCTAATTTAAAGATATGCCCTACTTCGATACCCTTTGCATGGCGAATCGTACCTTTTCCGTCAGGACTTGGTGCTCCTTCAGGTAGGTTATATACTTCAATATTAGCCGCAAAATCAGAACTATCAGAGTAAACGATGGTATCTTCACCGACTTCAGTTAACGCCATAAATTCACATGACTCGCTACCTCCGATATTACCAGAGTCAGCTTGTACCGCACGGAAATGTAAACCGCAGCGTGTGAAGATGTTTGTATAGGCTTGATAGAAGTCATTATAAGTTTTATTAAGTGATTCATAACTATCATGGAAGGAGTATGCATCCTTCATCACAAATTCCCGACCCCGCATTAAGCCAAAACGTGGTCTTAACTCATCGCGGAATTTGGTTTGTATTTGATATAAAGATACAGGTAATTTTTTATAACTATTTAAAACATCTCTAACTAAGTATGTAATTACTTCTTCATGGGTTGGACCGAGGGCAAAATCGCGATCATGACGGTCCTTCATCCGCATTAAAGTATCACCGTATTGATTCCACCGTCCTGACTCTTGCCAAAGTTCCGCTGGTTGAAGGGCAGGCATGAGTAGTTCCGCACAACCAATCTTATCTAATTCTTCGCGAATAATTGTTTCTACTTTCTTTAATGAACGAAGTGCTAGTGGTAAATAAGCGTACACACCAGCTGCAACTTGTTTAATATAACCAGCTCTTAACATAAACTTATGAGAGCTGATTTCTGCTTCTTTAGGATCTTCTCTTAATGTTGGAATAAATGTCATGCTTTGTTTCATAGTCTCTAGCCTCTTATCCTTATGATATCGTTAAATGTGACATAAACAAATAATAACATAAATAAGATGAATCCAACGGTATGAATAATACCTTCAACTTTACGGTCTACGGGTTTTCTAACAATCGCTTCGATTAAGAGGAAAATAATTCTTCCTCCATCAAGAGCTGGTAATGGTAATAAGTTGACGAATCCGATATTAGCACTAATGAAAGCGAGCCAACTTAATAAGGAGATGAATCCCGCAGCTGCATAGGTTTTGGTCATATCAAAGATACCTACTGGACCAGACAAATCACTCACACCAATATTTCTATCGGCAATGAGGAGATATAACGTTTCAAAGACACTACTAATCGCACTCAAAGTGTCTTTGACACCATTACCAATTGCCACAAAGACATTTCTATTAGTGTCTTGGCTAATTCCCACGATAGCGCGGGAGACGTTTGCTGATTCAATCGCTTTTAACGTTTGCACGGTAAAGGTTTTTTCTTGACCATTTCTTAAAACAGTAATTTCAAGTTTTTCTCCTAAGTAGAATTTACGTAGGAAGTTGTTTAAATCATACCAATTGCGTAAAGTATTATTAGCTTTACTGATTTCTAAATAACCTTTTTCGACTTCTTTGGTGTTCTTATCATCGAAGAGAGTACCACCAATCTTTATAATCTCATCACCAGCTTGGAGACCTTCTTTGTCCGCATTAGAATTGGTGGCTACACTACCAATACTGGTATTCGTAAGATCGCGGGTACTCGTAATTCCGAGCGTAGCCACATAAATCTCTGGTGTTACAGTAAAGGTGAGTTCTTCCCCATCTCGTAACACTTTTATCGTTATATCACCTTGTGTAAATTCCCGCATTACGAAGGAAATGTCATCCCATTTTTTGATTTCGACGGGATCTTTTCCTTCTAATTGAAGAGAAAGAATCTTATCTTTAGCTTGTAAACCAATGCTATAGGCGGGACTATTAGGTGATACAGAGCCAATGATTGGTTCAGTTCGTGGAGCACCTGTCACAAGGTTAATGACGATGAACACCACTAATGCTAAGAGGAAGTTAAAACCAGCACCCATAACAACGGTAAGAAAACGGGGGAACCATTTCTTTGATTCGAAACAACGATCATAGGGCGCGATTTGTTGGAAATTGTTGGGTGTAAAATGATATAAAGCGTTCCTTTTTACTTTCACAAAATGGGTTTCCCCATCGATGTTTTCATAATGAATATATAAATCATTTCCTTCTTTGCCGTACAAGTCAAAATCAATAACTCGTGCTTGGACTAAACGTTCCTTAACATCGGGATAGAGATAAATATCCGTCACATAATTGTTTTGAATTTTGAGATATACGCGTTGATTACGCTTAATCTTAGCGATATCAGGGTCTTCACCCGCCATCGATACAAAGCCACCGATGGGAATGGCACGAATACAATAAACTGTTTCCCCTTTCTTAAATTTAAAGAGGGCTGGCCCCATGCCGATGGAGAACTCATGACAGAGAATACCTGCTCGTCGTGCAAAAATGAAATGTCCAAACTCATGCACTATTATAACTAATCCTAAGACGAAAAGAAATGCTAAGATGTAAATTAAAAAATTCATAGTGCTCTCCTTTCAGCGCTACTTATAATGCGCTCTTTAAGTTCTTTATCTAATTGAATTATGGTTTCTAAATCCGGATCTTTAATTAGTTTGTGTTGTTCTAAGTTTTCATAGATAATCTTTTCGATATCTAGGAACTTAATCTTACCTTCTAGGAATAGTTTTACTGCAGCTTCATTCGCCGCATTTAGTACTGTCGGTAAACTATGACCAATTATACCAGCATCATAAGCATATTTCAAACAAGGGAATCTAGTAAAATCAACTTTTTCAAAATGCAAGGTACCTACTTCTGTTAAATCCAATGGTTTCGCATTGGAAATCATAATTCGGTCTGGATAGGTTAAAGCATAAGCGATGGGCACCTTCATATCAGGTGTACCCAACTGTGCTAAGATAGCCGTATCGTGGAATTCCACAAGAGAATGAATAATACTTTCTCGATGGAGAACTGTCGCGATACTATCGTAATCGACATTAAAGAGAAAGTGCGCTTCAATTACTTCAAAACCCTTATTCATCATCGTCGCTGAATCGATGGTAATTTTACTTCCCATCGACCAATTAGGATGTCTTAATGCTTCTTCAACAGTTACATCTTCCAATTGATCACGGGTTTTATCGCGAAAAGCACCACCACTGGCCGTTAAGATAATACGTTTAATGTTCTTATGGTTTTCCCCATGGAGACATTGAAAAATGGCACTATGTTCACTATCGATGGGCACTAACGTGACTTGATGCTTCCTAACCTCTTCCGTGACAATTTTACCAGCAGTGACAAGGGTTTCTTTATTGGCAAGCGCGATTGTATATCCTTTGCGAATGGCAGCGACAGTGGGTTTAAGTCCTAAACTACCAACTAGCGCATTAACAACGGTAGTTGGATAATGATCACCTACATCAAAAGTTGCACATTCAAGTAAACCTTCGCTACCATATCCCACTTGTAAATATGGAAAGATATTTTTAAGAATATCCGCATGTTCCTTTAATTCGGAACAAACATAACGTGGTTTAAATTCATTTATGATACTTATCGCTTTACTGAGATTTTTCCCAAAGGAAAAACTGACTAAACGATATTGATTTGATAAATCTCTTAGAACTTCAATTGTTTGGGTACCGATTGAACCAGTTGCCCCTAACAATATGATATTTTTCATACTACACTCCTACATAAGTTTACTAATTAAATCTAATAAATATGTATAAACTAACGAAGTAAATAAAATACTATCAAGTCGATCTAAGACGCCACCATGACCGGGGAAGAGATTACTATAATCCTTCACATTAAAATGACGCTTAATGACACTTGCGACTAAATCGCCAAATTGGTCAACAATTGATAAGAATAAGGTAAATAAGACAATAAGTATTACGGAGTTACCAAAAGGAAAGTTAAGTTTATCACTTAAAAGAATCGCATAGATGGGCACTAAAAGCGTACAAACTAACGACCCACCAATTGCGCCTTCAACTGTTTTCTTAGGACTAATATCGGGACAAAGTTTATGTTTACCAAAAGCTCTACCAACAAAGAACGCAAAACTATCAGTAATATTTTGAATAATGATGATATAAATTAAGGCGTACATTCCATTAAGTTTTAAGAAGAAGTTAACTAAACAACCAAAAGAAAGACCTAAATAGGTAATGGTTAAAAATGAATAAGCGGCATCATTAAGTTTATAATTCTTTCTTAAAATCATTATTAATAAGATTATTATAAGGATAAAGGGAAGGATGTTAATGTTATATTTTTCTGGCATTTGAAATAGTTCAACAAAACTATCCGCAAAAGCCAAGTAAATAATTCCCATGTAAGTTAGTACATGGATTTCGATTGGTAAAGGCTTTTCCTTCTCTTTTACATTGATGATTTCATTAGCTGCTAAGACTGTGAGAATAAAACCAAGGATGTAAATAAAATGGTTAATGTCATAAGCCATCTTTAGATAAAATATCGGAATAACAACCGCAAAAATACATATGGCAGTAATAACACGCGTTTTCATTGTTTTTCTCCCTCAATTCCACCAAAGCGACGTTCGCGCTTTTGATAATTTATTAGCGCCTTTTTTAATTCTTTTTCGTTAAAATCAGGCCATAATTTATTTGTAAAATATAGTTCGGTATAGGCGATTTGCCAGAGGAGGAAATTACTAATCCGTACTTCTCCACTGGTTCTAATTAATAAATCAATGGGTGGTAACCCATAGGTAAAGAGTTTGGTTTCAAAATAGCTTTTCGTTATTTCATCAAGTGTGATTTTCCCATCATGATATTCTATCGCTATACTTTTTACTGCGTTAAGAATTTCATCTTGGGCTCCATAGTTTATAGCGACAGTAAAAATCATGCCCGTATTATCCTTAGTCTCTTCGATAGCCAGTCTAATGTTTTCCTGCATATCTTCGGATAATGCCTCAAGAAAACCAATGAAGTTCATTTTGATATTTGCTTCTTTAATTTTGGGTAAATAAGTTTTAATGTATTGATTAGGAAGTTGCATAAGATAATCGACTTCTTCTTTTGGTCGCGACCAGTTTTCCGTACTAAACGCAAAAACAGTGACAGCTTCAATACCTAACTCATTACATTTACTTATCACTTTAAGTAACGCCTTTCCCCCCTCATTATGCCCTGCAGTACGAGGTAGTCCTCTTTTCTTCGCCCAGCGACCATTACCATCCATGATGAAGGCAACATGGCGGGGTAAGCGACTTATATCTATCTCAAGTTCACTTTTTTTCTTGCGGAATAACATCTTGTCCCTCCAAATAGTTTATCCATATAAACATATTTTACCTAATAGTTAAGGGACTGTAAATAATTATTATATTATTATTTTATCACATTACCTGAAAACCATAAAAAGGGGTAGATAAAATTCGTTTATCTACCCTTAATTATTAAATAGTCATTATATCTTTTTCTTTTTCTTCGACGACTTGGTCAATCTTCTCAATGTATTTGTCCGTTAATTCTTGGACTTCATCCATGTAATCTTTGAGGTCATCTTCGCTAATAACCTTGTCTTTTTCTAATTTTTTGAGTTGCTCATTGGCATCACGACGGATATTTCTAATGGCAACCTTCGCATCTTCCCCATACTTACTTACTTGTTTTGCTAATTCTTTACGACGTTCTTCAGTAAGCGGTGGGAAAACGATACGAATAACTTGTCCATCGTTTGTTGGGGTAATACCCAAATTAGATGCGAGGATGGCTTTTTCGACTTCTTTAAGCATTGAACGATCATAAGGTTTAATGACTAACATCCGTGCTTCTGGAACGCTTACAGAAGACATTTGGGGAATTGGTGTTGGTACCCCATAATAGTCAACAAGGATATGTTCGAGAAGTAACGCACTGGCACGTCCTGTGCGAATCTTGGCTAATTCACTTTTTAAAACTGACACAGCTTTTTCCATACGTTCTTCCGCATCTAACAGGATAGTTTCTGGCATACAATCATCTCCCTTTCACGGTAGTTCCAATAACTTCGCCTAATACGGCTTTCTTTATATTACCTTTGGTATTCATATTAAACACAACAACATCAATATTGTTGTCCATACATAATGTTGCCGCTGTTGCATCCATGACCTTGAGATCCTTATTAACAAGATCTAAGAATGTTAAATGGTCATAGCGTTTGGCATTAGGATTAAGTAAGGGATCACTATCGTAAACACCGTCGACTTTATTTTTCGCCATAAGGATAGCATCTGCATTGATTTCTGCTGCTCTTAGGGCAGCGGTTGTATCCGTGGAGAAGTATGGGTTACCCGTACCACCACCAAAGATGACAATGCGACCTTTTTCTAAATGACGAATAGCACGACGGCGAATATAAGGTTCAGCTACTTGTTCCATGCTAATGGAAGTCATTGCCCGCGTTTCAATGTTAAGTAATTCTAAAGCATTCTGCAAAGCTAACGCATTCATGACTGTTGCCAACATGCCCATATAATCGGCACTGGCACGTTCCATGCCCATTTCACTAGCGGCTTTACCACGCCAAATATTGCCACCACCAACAATGATGGCGATTTGGACACCTGTTTCATAGGCTTCTTTAATTTCTTGGGCAATTTCTTTTACAGTAAGTGGATCAATGCCGACGCCTTTATCACCTGCTAAAGCTTCACCACTAAGCTTTAGAATTACTCGTTTGTATTTCTTCATATACTAACCATCCTTTAATAAGTTTATTAATAAGGCACAAGCGTGCCCATTCATTAGTTACGTACTTGTGCCATTACTTCTTCCGCAAAATTATCGACACGTTTTTCAATGCCTTCACCAACGCCATAGCGGACAAATTTAACTATGTTGCTGTTATTATTCTTGACATATTGACCCACAGTTATATCTTGATTCTTAACGAATAATTGGTCAACTAAGCAGATTTCTTTGAGCCATTTCTTAATTTTACCTTCAACAATTTGTGGAATCCGTGCCATCTTACCTTGTTTAGCTTTTTCATTAGTTTCGCTTTCGAGTTCGTTTTCTAATTCTTTTGTGAGAATTTCTCTTTCATGTTCTAATGTTGCTGCATCAACTTCAGCCTCGGATAGATAAGCGGGATTCATCGCTGCGATGTGCATAGCGACATCTTTAGCGACTTCTTCATTATTACCATCAAGAACAACCACTACAGCAATCTTACCGCCCATGTGTTTGTAGGCACCAAAAACTTGGTCATCGGTCTTTGTAACTTTTGTATAACGACGGAAAGTAATCTTTTCGCCGATTTTTGCGGTTGCATCAATTACTAATTCTTCAACTGTCTTACCATTAAAAGTAGCCTTTAAAGCTTCTTCTAAAGTGTTGGCTTCCGCATTAATTAAAGCTTGGCCAACTTCATCTACTAAGTTTAAGAATTGTTCATTTTTCGCAACGAAGTCAGTTTCTGAGTTAATTTCATATAAATAAGCATTATTGCCACTGATTACAATGTTACATAAACCTTCAGCCGCAATGCGGTCTTGTTTCTTCGCTGCTTTCATAATACCTTTTTCACGGAGCCAATCGATGGCTTTTTCCATATCACCATCGCATTCTTGTAAAGCTTTCTTACAATCCATCATGCCAGCTCCGGTTTTTTCACGTAGTTCTTTAACCATTTGTGCTGTAATATTCATAAAAATATCCTCCTAAATCTTTATCTTTTAAAAAAAGGTGATAACGGAAAAAATTATCACCATTCTTGTCCATTATTCAGCTGATACTACTTCTTCAGCTGCTACTTCGACTGTTTCATTATGGACTTCTTCAGTATGTGTTTCGTGACTTTCTTCAACAAGTTCAACAATCTTACCGCCTTGTGCTTCGACACAAGCGTTAGCCATAACTGTTAAGATTAACTTGATTGCACGAATCGCGTCGTCATTAGCGGGAATGACGTAATCAACTTCATCAGGATCGCAGTTTGTATCAACAATACCAAAGACGGGGATGTTTAATTTACGCGCTTCAAGAATCGCATTGCGTTCTTTCTTTGGATCAACGACAAAAAGCGCTTGTGGTAATTGGTTCATTTCTTTAATACCTTCAAAGAACTTTTGTAATCTTTCAAGTTCTTTTCTTAACATGATTTGTTCTTTCTTAGGATAGTTGTTAATCGTACCATCTTCAAACATTGCTTCTAATTCATATAAACGATTGATTCTTGATTTTAAAGTCGCAAAGTTTGTTAAAGTACCACCAAGCCATCTTTGGTTAACATAGAATTGACCCGCACGAACAGCTTCTTCTTTAATAGCTTGTTGAGCTTGTTTCTTTGTACCTACAAAGAGAATCTTGCCACCATTACGGACAATTTCCAACATTGCTTTATAGGCTTCTTCAATTTTTTCTTGTGACTTTTGTAAGTCAATGATATAGATGCCGTTTCTCTTGGCATAGATGTATTTTGCCATTTTTGGATTCCAACGGCGTGTTTGATGTCCAAAATGAACACCTGCTTCTAATAATTGCTTCATTGAAACAACTGACATTTAATATTACTCCTCCTGTTTTTTATTTTGTTTGGCCTCCACAAATGTCATCGAAAACCGCCACTAATGTTTTCACATTAGCACGCGACGATTTTCTCGTTTGTGTGTGTATTTTTTTGCCGCTTAATAGTATAACACATTTAAATATAGTTTTCAATTATAATTAATTATATTTATGTAAATTTTCATAGTTACTCTGAGCTACTGCCAAATCCACCACTTCTTATCCGATTAACTGGTGCATCGTCAAAAACGGTTAAATACTTCATGAAAATGCCTTGAGCGATTTTCTCGCCTTTATTTATTATTACCGGATTCTTGGAAAAATTATACATAGGGATCATAATATGTCCTTCATTTTGCTCATTATTATAATAATCACTGTCGATTATCCCCACATTATTAGCCATCATGACTCCTCTTTTAAGAGGAATGGATGATCTCACATAAATTTGTAATACTTCGTCAGGTTGCATATATGCTTTTAAACCTGTTGGGATAAGTTTTACTTCCTGAGGATTAATGACAATGGTTTCAGCACTTTCAAGATCATATCCTGCTGAATGTAAGGTTTGCCTTTTGGGTAGATTAATGCCCTTGTTTTGATAACTACTTACTATTTCGAAACCACGCTCTCTCACTTCTTAACCTCCTTCGCATGGGGATGAGTTTCCATATAGACTTTTTTCAATTTCTCGCGGGACACGTGAGTATAGATTTGTGTTGTCGCAATTTGACTATGACCGAGCAATTCTTGAACACTGCGAATATCAGCCCCATTATCAAGCAAATGCGTCGCAAAAGTATGCCTTAACATATGGGGAGAAATGCCTGATATTTTGGCGCTATGATCAATTAAGCGTGTTAAAATATCCCTTACTCCTCGTTGGGTTAATTTTCTACCCCGATGATTGAGAAAGAGGACACTGGAATTAGAATGAGCTTTCATCAATAATTCTTTTCGACTATTATTTATATAATTATTCAGTGCTTCTAAAGCGGAATCCGTAATAGGTACTATCCGTTCCTTATTACCCTTACCCTTAACGATAATGATTTTTCTTTGTAGATGCAGATTATCTAATGTTAGACTACATAACTCACTCACCCGTAGTCCTGATCCATACAATAACTCAATTATCGCAAGATTTCTTTCCCCTAAAGGATCATTCATATCGATACAGTTGAATAATTCTTCAATTTCTTCAGGATAAAAGAATCTGGGGATCTTTTTATCTTTCTTTGGTAAAGAAAGAAGCAGGAAGGGATTATCGTTTACATATCCTCTTGCTTGTAAAAATTTAAAGAAACTCCGTAAACTCGAAATCTTGCGTGCAAGACTTGCTTTTGAAAAGTTCTTTTTATGTAAATAGGTCAAATAACGCCTTGCGACTTTATAATTTACCTCAGTTATTGTTTCAATTCCTTCTAGTTCGAGAAAAGTGGTAAAATCCCGTAAATCAATATCATAGTTCAAAACTGTATGTGATGAGAAATTACGTTCAAAACTTAAATAGTTTTTGAACATAACGATATAATGATACATTATCTCACAACCTTATAAATTAGCTTTAATTTGGTCGATCATCCTTAAAGCCCGCTCGACATATAACTTCTTGCGATCTTGTTTTTTATGTTTAAATTCTAATGGTTTAATCAGGCCAAAGTTCGCATTCATTGGTTGAAAATTAGCACTTGAACAACTAGTAATATAATGACTCATGGCACCTAACATCGTTTCTTTTGGAAAGACAAATGGCTCTTCTCCCATAAAGATTCTAGCCATATTAATACCAGCCACAAGTCCCGAACCCGCACTTTCCACATAACCTTCAACGCCGGTGATTTGTCCCGCAAAGAACAATTTAGGATTATTTTTATACTGATAAGTTGGTAATAAATGGAGCGGTGAATTTATATAGCTATTCCGATGCATGACTCCATAACGTAAAATTTCCGCATTTTCTAGTCCAGGAATCATTCTGATTATACGCTTTTGTTCAGGGAACTTAAGATGGGTTTGGAACCCCACAATGTTATACATGGTTTTAGCCGCATTGTCCTGTCTTAGTTGCACCACCGCATAGGGTCTTTCACCTGTCACGGGATGTTCTAATCCTACTGGTTTCATGGGACCAAACAACAAGGTTTGCTTGCCCCTTTTAGCCATCACTTCAAAGGGCATGCACCCTTCAAAATAGATTTCCTTCTCAAAATCCTTAAGTTCAGCTACTTCCGCATTAATTACCGCTTCATAAAAAGCATTAAACTCATCTTCCGTCATTGGGCAGTTGAGATAATCAGCACCATCCCCCTTATCATAACGACTCTTGCGATAAACCTTATCGTAGTTTATCGTTTCAGCATCGATGATGGGGCTAGCTGCATCAAAAAAGTAAAAATAATCCGTACCTAACAGTTGTGCGATGGCTTCACTTAAAGGTTTACTTGTCAATGGACCTGTCGCAATTACCGTAAAGCCCTCAGGAATTTGGGTTACTTCATCATTTATGATTTCAATATTAGGAAATGATTTAAGAGTGTTAGTGATATATTCAGAAAAACCAACGCGATCTACAGCTAAAGCATCACCAGCGGGAATTCGCGTATTATCGGCTGCCTGCATTATTAACGAGTCGAGTCGGCGCATTTCTTCTTTCAGTAAACCAACCGCATTTTCGATATTATTAGACCGTAACGAATTACTACAAACAAGTTCGGCAAAATAGCCAGTTTTATGCGCTTCGGTGCTCTTGTGGGGTCGCATCTCGATTAAACGTACTGGTATGCCACGCTTAGCGAGTTGATAGGCACATTCGCTACCTGCGAGTCCCGCACCGATTACATTTACATATGTTGTCATCTGTCATCGCTCCTTTGCTGTACTACTTACTATTTTACCATTTATTATGCTTTTTTAAAGTTTTTTCCTCACTTATGCCTATTTCCCTTATTTATAAGGTGAAAGGAGGGATAACGATGGCAAAAGAGTTTAGCGCCAAAACCTTAATCCTCGTCTTAGATGGTGAAAAACCAGTGCGTAAATCCATCAAAAACATCGATGGCACGGTAAGCGATGATGTACTTGTCCAAGTTGCTGAACTATACGGTCGCTTAAGCCAATATCCTGTATTAGAGATTTACGTTGACGAAGATTATTTATTAACAGCGTAATGACATGTAACTAAATAATAAGGAGGTGAAAAACGATGGATTCAATCAAACTTCAATTAGTCTTTGAAACCGCAAACGGAAGAACTTACTCATTATATATTGATAATCCTATTAGTTCGCTTGATGAAGCCCAAGAAGATATTATGAACTTTGCGGATGCCATTACCACTAATGGGGTTATTTCCACCAAAAATGGTAAACTCGCTCTATTAAAAGAAGTTAATATCATCAGCCGTACAGTAACTCCTGTCGAAATGGAGTAAGCTTAACATAAAAAGGTACCTGTAGGTACCTTTTTATGTTAATAGAGAAGATTTTGAAAGAAATCTTGATCTAACTTGGAATGAATTCTCAGCACTTGGTTTTCTGCTAAAATTAACTGAAGAAAATTATTAAAGTATTGTAAAGTAGTGATGTCAATATTATATAATGTAAGGATATCACCAATCGTATCATTTGTAGTAATATGTTCAACTATTTTAATCTTGCCCTGTTCCTTTATAGGGATAAATACTGTTTGCTTAGGTACTAATTTAATCAAGTTTACATCATTATCTTGAAAAACATCCTTTAATAAACAATGGTATTTATCGATAAGTTTCGCAAAAGTATCACTTCTTTTAGTTGTATACATAATAAGCACACTGCTCATCTCCCTCATCAATCACATAATAAAATATGCCCATACTTTTTTTTAAGTATGGGCATTTATCCTGTTCAGAAAAATTTATGAAGATTACTTAACTCATCGTCAACTAAAATGTAATCACGAAAACTAGGATCAAGTTCAATTACTTTCTTTAAATCTTGTAAAGCTAAATCATCTAGTTTTAATAACGCATAACAACAAGCGCGGTTATATAATAGTACAGTGTGGAAAGGATGGTATTGCAAGCCTTGGGAATAGATTTCGATTGCTTTATCTAAATCATGATAAAAATCCTTATATAGAAGAGCTAGATTTAAATAAGCATTCGCATAGGTTGGTTCTATTTCTAAGCATTTTTCATAAGCTTTAATGCTTTCTTCAATCCGATTTAATTTGCGATAAACCACACCAAAATTATAGTACAATAGATGATTGTCTTTTCGAAGTTTCAATGCTTGTTCAAAACATTCTAAAGCTTGTTCATTTTCATTTAAGTTTTCATATACACTACCTAAATTTAAATACGCAAAGAAGTATTTGGGATCAGACTCAATCGCTTGTTGATAATGATAAATCGCTAAGTTAGTTTCGCCGATATCATCATATAGATTAGCGAGGAAAAAGTGAGCTTCTGTATATTCTGGCCAATAGGCTATCGCTTCTTTATAGTAACTAATAGCTTTATCATAGTCTTTTAGATTTTCATAGACAATGGCCAAGCCATAATAAGCGATTGGATTAGTGGCATCAATTTGCAGAGCTTCTTCATAGAAAGTAATGGCATCATCATACTTTCCTAACTCATCACATAATAAGGCGATGGTGATTAATAACCACACATCATCTTTTACTTGTTCATAGACCAATAAATAATATTCTAAAGCAGTTTCTAAATCCCTATTGTCATAGGCTTCTTCTGCCTTCGCAAGCAATTCTGCAATCGACATTTATAACACCTCGCCTTATTTTAACGTAATATTTATGAAATATCAAGGTTAATTCGCTTTATTAAGATATTTGGCGAGGACGTTTTTAAATTTTTTAAGTTCTAAGGGTTTTAATAGATAATCATCCATGCCATCCATCAAATATTGCTTAATATATTCTGAAAAACCAGTGGCGGTTAAAGCGATTATTGGTACATTCTGATAACTAACCATCTGCTTGATAATCTTCGTAGCTTCAACACCATCCATGACTGGCATTTGAACATCCATTAAAATGATGTCATAAAGTTTATTTTTACAAATTTCAACAGCTTCTACACCATTATTCGCAATGTCAAAATCAGATTTGTTATAGACGCTAAAGATTTCTTTAATAAAGATTTGATTTATCACATTATCTTCTACAACTAATATCTTCTTACCTTTTAATAGTTCTGTTATATATTCATTTGATAATTCTTGATTATGATTTTCCACCTTTTCGACATCACAAGTCTTAAATTTGGTGATAAAGGAAAAGATTGTTCCAACATTTTCTTTACTTTGCACATTGATGTCGCCACCCATTAATTTAATTAAGTCCCTGGCAATTGTAAGTCCTAAACCAGTCCCCGTATTAGGATACTTGTTACTACATGCTTGAAAGAATGGTACAAAGATATTATCAATCTTATCTTTGGAAATACCAACGCCAGTATCGCTAATGGTATACTCTAAGATTACATAATCATTTGAGTAGCCAAACACTTCGATTTCTAAAGTAACTTGTCCTTTTTCCGTAAATTTAATCGCATTAGATATTAGATTGATCAATATTTGTTTCAAGCGGGTGCTATCAATACTAAGGCAGGGGGGAATATTAGGATCAAGATTATAATAAAATTCTATATTCTTGTTTTGAGTTTGTACTTTTAATAAATCATATACTTCTTTAACAATTTGGGCTAAATCATTCGGACGCTCGTTTAAACAAAACTCATTGGATTCAATTTTAGATAAATCTAATATGTCATTAATCTTTTGTAAGAGTAATTCACTTGAAGTAGAAATACATTCAACATACTCTTGAACCTTTTCTTTATTGTCATAGCCCATCCGCTTTAATAATTGTGTATAACCACAAATGGAGTTTAGTGGAGTACGCATCTCGTGACTCATGTTAGCGAGAAACATTGTTTTGGCATCATTCGTTTTTTCCGCATTTTTTAGTTCATTATTTAGTGAAGTAATAATATTTTCATAAGTACTCTTTAGATATACTATTAGTCGTTTAAGATGATTAAAAATGAGAACAAACTCATCATAAGTTAATTCACTAGAAGAAAGGGTTATCGCATCACTATCAATTACCTCTAAATCATCAATACTTTTTATAAACCTGTCTAGTGGTATATTAATCGATTGATTCAAGCGATAATAGAAAAATAAGTAGATGATGCTGAAGATAATTAAGGAGTAACTTAATGGAAGTGTCATTTCATTCAGGATATCTTCAAGAATTTTATTACTATTTATCGTGGTTAATAATAAGTAATCACAGTCATAGAACTTTGTCTTTTTAAATGTTACAACATCGGTTTCTTTAATAATACTTATAATCTTTTTAAAACTATTTTTATCAAAGTAGTTTTCTGGTAAATCACTTGCGGAAGAAACAATCTTTGTATGATATTCTGCTAATAAATCATACATCTCTTGATTGTAAAAAAAGATAACCTGCTTATCTTGATCAATATACTTTACTGCCAATAACTGATTAGTCACTAAATCTTGCGAGATAAAGACTCCTTCATTATTGAGAGTATTAATGATTTCCAAATTAATCGGTATTTCAACAGGTTTTCTTGCATAAGTAATTTCTGCATTTTCAATTAATACATAATTATCAAAAGGATAATGATTCAATAAAAGGACATCGATAAGTTCTTGATCATAGGGATTAAGGTTTTTATTTCTGTTAACTAGCTTTTCACTTATTAAATCAATATCATATAAACTTTCAACAATTTTTGCTTCAATGTGGGTATAATTGTTATAAATTTTATAATTGAGATATTTATTTTCTTTAATATATATATAAATAAGAAAGAATAAGACTAACGTTACATAAATTATTACTAACTGCGCTAACATTGAAATTCTTAAGCGATTCACCAAACTTTTCATATCCTCATCCCCATCTAACATACTACATCTTATCTTAACAATTTTTGTTGTCGAAGCCTGTCGATTTCTGTTAATTGTTCAGTTTTTCTTAGAAAAACTTCTCTTTAGATAACTTGCGAATTTATTTATCTATGTTATAATAAGAGTGTTTAATGGAGGTTTGATTATGGAAAAAACACATATCAATGATATTCCTAAGAAACTACCATTGGGATTAACATATTTAATTGTCATGAATGTGGTTGGAGGTATTGTCTTTCTTATAGCCTATAAAATCATGTTAATTATCCACCCCAATAATCCCAATAATGAAATATTTTCAATGACGTTAGCTAACTTCTTAGCTTATTATATTTTGGCGTTTGTCTTTGTATTATTATTGCGCGAGTTCTACAAATCAGAATTTATAGTCTTTAAGAAAAAGATTTTTACATATTTCGGTATTGCGATAGTTGGTTACTTCTGTAATCTTTTTTTAAGTAGTATAATCCAAAGTATCTACAATTTATTTGATTTTACCCCTCGTGATACCGTTAATCAAGAGTCCATTGCGGAAACTTTAAAATATCCGTTGTTATCGATTCCGATGATTATCTTTGGAGCACCACTTGTTGAAGAAACGATTTTCCGCGGAGTCATATTTAATGCTTGTAAAAACCTTAAGTTAAAAAATAATTTAAACATTATTTTGGGCTTTATTCTCAGTTCCTCTTTATTTGGTTTAATTCATGTCTTAAGTGCATTTTTATCGACTGGTGATGTAACCGAGTTGATTCTCGTTTTCCCATATGTCGCAGCAGGCTTTGTACTTACTTTTCTTTATTATAAAACTGGTAACCTTTTTGTCCCGATGCTTATGCATTTCCTCCAAAACAGTATTGCGGTTGCGTTAATGCTTCTTCTCCAATTATTTACATTTGAAGAAGTACCGTTAAAAACTCTCATCGATATCGTGGTCCATTATTTACATCTTTTCTCATAAACTTAAATCCATAATAGAAATATCATTGTATCAATCTAAAAATAAAATATACTAAATATATTATAATAAAAATAATAAATAAAAAAATCCTTCTATCAAAAAATGGTAGAAGGATTTTTTATCATCTAATTATTATTTTTAACTAAAACACCGTCGTAATAATAAAATATAAAACTAATAAAGCTAACACAACCAACATTATAATTACTCCAGGTTTTCTTTTCTTCTTACAACAATCATCCATCTTTTTCACCTATCATATAAATAATAAACCTACTTGATATACACAGAAACTAACGACATAAGCGACGCTAAAAGTAAAAAGTAGCGAAAGAAGCGTCATTTTAAGCGATTTAGTTTCTTGATGAATAACTCCTACCGTCGCAAGGCAAGGTAAATATAGTAAACTAAAGACCATGAATGAAAACGCACTTAAGCCAGTGAAACTTGCTTGGATGAGGGTCATATCGCCATATATTTCAATCATGGATGATAATATCAGTTCTTTCGCCATAAATCCGACAATTAGACTACTGGCTGCTTCCCACTTACCAAAACCTAAAGGAGTAAATAAAGGCGCAAAGAACTTGCCAAGATAAGCTAAGAAACTACTATCTTGACTTAAAGTGATACCATTAGGACCGAGAGTTAAAAGAAACCAAATAACAATAGTCCCTAAAAGAATGAATTTTCCAGCTTTTTCTAAGAAATCACGGATCATTAGTTTTGTATGCCTTAAAACATTCTTAGGTCTTGGTACTCGATAAGGGGGGATTTCGATGATAAAATGATTATCATCGGTTTTAAAAATTGATACAGATAATAATTTCGCTGTAACTAACGCCACAATGGTACCGATAATATACATACTTAAAATGATTAGCGCTCGATGCTTTTCAAAGAAAAGGGTTGCCATTAATGAATAAATTGGAATTCGAGCACTACAGGACATGAACGGGATAATAAAAATGGTTAGGAACCGTTCCTTTTTATTTTCAATCGTCCTTGTGGCCATGATCGCTGGTACATTACAACCTATACCTGTAATTAAAGGTACAATCGCTTTGCCATTTAAGCCGAACTTAGAGAATAATGTATCAAGCATAATTGCCACTCTGGCCATGTATCCTGTACCTTCAATAATCGCCAGCATCAAGAATAGTATCGCAATTTGTGGAACAAAGATGATAACGCCACCGACACCAGGGATAATACCATCAAGGATTAAACTTCTTAGTAAACTATCATCTTTTACTTTTATGGAGGTTAAAAGGTGATCAATGAAAGGCGTAAAATAATCACCGATGAACTTGTCAATTAAATCACTCAAGACGGATCCTAATAAATCAAAAGTTAAAAAGTAAACCCCAAACATCACAAGAAAAAAGATGATTAAACCATAGAAAGGATGCGTAATTATCCGGTCGATTTTTCGATTTACTTCTTTATGGTAGTTAATGGGTGATATAGTCTCTAAACATTCATTGACAACATCATTAATGAAAAGCCTACGATAGTTGAAAATTGCTCCTTTAAGCGAGAAGGCGATCTTTTGCTTGATTACTTCGTCCTCACAGTTCTTCACGATTTCTTTTACTTTATCAATGTTATCTTGAGGTAGATAATCCCATAAACCACTATTTCCTTCTAATAACTGAATTGCTTTCCAGCGATTAACGTTTTCATCATCACTTGTCTTAATTAATGGAATTAAACTCTCAATCGCTTCTTCGATAACCTTTCCATAGTAAAATCGAAAAGGTTCAATTTGTTTAACGGTTTTTAAGGTTTCAATCAGTTCATCGATCCCGCTTTTTGTTTTTGCAGAAATGCCGATAACTTGACACTTAAGTTTTCTACTTAATTTATCTAAATCAATTGTTTTTCCCGTTAACTTTAATTCATCCATCATATTGAGTCCTATAATAACGGGTTTACCAAACTCTAGTAGTTCAATGGTTAAATGTAAATTGCGCTTTAAATGGGTTGAATCTACGATATTGATAATACCATCGTAATCATCTTCAATAATCGACTTGGTCACTATTCCTTCATCAGCACTATTCGGTGCGACAGAATATGTACCTGGTAAATCGATGATTTCGCCATATTTAAATGTCCCTCGTTTTTTGTCTACGGTAATACCACCATAATTTCCCACATGGGCATAAGTTGTGCTTAGTAAATTAAATACACTACTTTTCCCCACATTAGGATTTCCAACTAATAAATAACGCATCTTTAGCACCTACTCAACAATGATTTTTTGGGCATCTTTTTTTCTTAGGCATAATTCCACATCATCAATATCAATGATGTAAAGACGCTGAAAATTAACTTTATTGATTAACTTAACATAACTACCAGGAGCTATACCTAAGTCTAAGTACCGATTTCTTAAGCGTAAAGGTAGTTGATCCATATTAATTATTTTGGCTGTTTCACCGATTTCTAAATCTACGATGGTTTTCATATTCTCACCTACAAATGATAACAATTATCAATTACCTCTTTTATTATACTATTATGTTCTGTTTTGTCAATGAACCACAGATAAATACTATAATTATGCATTAAATATCACTAATCTCGATATATATTTACTAAGGTAATGGTGATAACATGATAAAATTATTAAAAAATCTAGGGGTAAGTTTGTTCATTGTCTTAGCTATCATTTTTATGATTTCGCAACCCGAGGAAGTTATGAATGCGGTTAAGCTATCGCTGACTATTTGGGTTGCACGAATTTTTCCTGTATTATTTCCTTTTTATCTTTTTTCTAGTCTTGCCATTAAATATAGCATCGCAAAATTTATTGGTGACACCTTCGCTCCGATCACAAAAACCCTCTTTAGAACAGGTAATATCAGTGGTTTTGTGCTAATGATGTCCTTAATATCCGGTAATCCTGGAAGCGCGATTATCATCAATGAATTATATTCTGAAAAACTCATCACCAAAAAGGAAGCTCTTCATTACTTATCTTTCTGTGTCTTTGCGAACCCTTTATTCATTCTTGGAAGTATTGGAGTTGGTTTATATCAAAACTATAGTATTGGCGTAATAATTTTATTTAGTCATATCCTCGCTAATCTCATAGTTGGTTTCTTATTAAGATTTGTCTATAGATATGAAACTAACACGGAAAGCAGAGTTCAAAACTTTCAAAAATATTCTTTTGGATACTACTTAACCGAGACCTTGCAGAAAGGGATAAACACCATGTTTCTCATCGCTGGATTTATCATCTTCTTTAACATTGTCATTATGATGCTGAAAAATAGTGGCCTAATTGCCTTAACCTATCAAATTATTAAGCCTTTAAAAATACCTTACAATGTTTATGAATCCTTCCTTGTTGGTTTATTGGAAATGGTCTCTGGTGTCGATTATATTTACCAATTAGATCTACCAAAACGGCTTTCCGTCACATTAATCACGATGATTATCTCTTTTGGAGGATTTTCTGTGCATCTACAAATTCAAAGCATACTTCTTAACTTAAAACTAAAGTATTTACCCTTCTTTATCGCTAGATTAGGTCAAATGATAATAGGTGGCATATTAAGTTATTTGCTTTTCCCTTCTCTATATAAAGAAAAGACGATTCAGACCGGTAAGTTCTTATCTGAATCGTTTTACCACAAGGGTTTTATCTTACTTACGATTATTCTTTTATCTATCGTTCTAATCATATTCATCATAAATCAATTAATAAATAATGATAAATTAAAGAGAATTAGTCAAAGTAACTAATTCTCTTTTTTATGGTTATATTTCTCATAAATTTTTTTAGCGATAAATGATGGGACGAAGGAAGAAATATCGCCATTAAATTGGGCGATTTCCTTAACCATCGATGATGAGAAGTATGAGTACTCCGTTTTTGTCATCATGAAGATTGTATCCACATCTGGATTTAACATATTGTTGGTGGAAGCCATTTGGAGTTCAAATTCAAAATCAGTCACTGCCCGTAATCCTCTTAATAAACAAGTCGCGTTGACTTCTTTCGCAAATTGACTGATTAGTTTATCACATATTACTACTTCCACATTGGGAATATCTTTTACAGCTTCTTCGACCATTGCTTTCCGTTCATCGATAGTAAATAAAGTTTTCTTTTGCGGATTAATTGAAATCGCAATATAAAGTTTATCAAAGAGTCTACTACCCCGTTGAATTAAATCTAAATGTCCATATGTTAAGGGGTCAAAAGAGCCTGGATAAATACCTATCTTATTCATAATCGTCTCCTACATTCTTATAAATTGCTATTTTAGTTATACCATATAGATAACTTTTTTGAAACGTTATACTTTTGTATCTTTCAATAAAGTTTTCTTCTTTACTGCTTTCTACTACTACAACTGCTTCTTTCTTTAATAAATTATTATCAATTAACTTACATAAAACGGTATTAATTAAATTCTTATGATATGGGGGATCTAGGAACACTAAATCAAATTGATAATTTTTTAACACCCCATCTAAAGCTTTTAAAGCATCTCCTTTAATAACTTCAGATGATTCAATACCGAGACTTTTCAGGTTTTCTTTAATTACTTTTATCGCTTCAAAATTTACATCCACAAAAATACATTTATCGATACCGCGACTAACCGCTTCAATTCCTAAAGCACCACTACCCGCAAATAAATCGAGGGCAACTCCCCCATCAAAATACTGACCTAAGATATTAAAAACTGCTTCTCGCACCTTGTCTAAAGTAGGACGAGTCGCGGTACCTTTGATGGTTTTAATCGTGCGTCCTTTATGTTTTCCCGCGATGATCCGCATAATAACACCATTAATTAATAATCTTTTTAATTAGTTTAAGCTTTTTATCATCATAGGGTGGATACCGGAGTTGTAAATCAAAGACTTTTCCCTTCTTTAAGACACTTTTTTCTCTACTAAAGGTCTTAAAGGAATAATCACCATGATAGTTACCAATTCCACTATCACCGACACCACCAAATGGTAAATAAGGTGTAGCTAAATGTAACAGTGTATCATTAACACAACCGCCACCAAAAGTTATATTATTTAAGATTAGTTTTTCTATTTCTTTATCATTGGTAAAAAGGTAAAGGGCTAAAGGATGGGAGAAAGAGCGAATCGTAGTGATAACTTCCATAATATCTTTAAATACGATTATTGGGAATATGGGTCCGAAGATTTCCTCTTGCATTACAGGATGCTCTAAACTATCAAGTTCAATAATGGTAGGTTCAATTTTTTGGTTATCCGCATCAAACTTACCACCAAATAATACTTTTTCATCGTAAAACAGTTTAATTAAGCGTTCAAAATGATGCTTAGTGATAATCTTCGGATAACTATCGTTACTTAATGGGTGAGGATAAAACTTATCAATATAGGTTTTTAACTTTAAGATAAAGTTATCCTTAACGCTTTCATGAACTAATAAGTAATCGGGTGCAACACAGGTTTGACCAGCATTCATGAGTTTACCAAAAACCACGCGTTTAGCTGCTAAATCTAAATCTGCACTTTTATCGATGATGCAAGGGCTCTTGCCACCTAACTCGAGAGTGTAAGGAATTAACAAGTTACCGCAGCGTGACGCAATTTGTTTGCCAACAGCAACGCTACCAGTAAAGAAGACATAATCGATTTTACTATCGATTAATTCTTCCGTTTCGTCTTTACCACCTAAAACCACGGCAAGATATTCCTCAGGAAAATTTTCTTCAATAAGCTTTTTAATAATATTACTGGTATAATAGGAGAAACGACTGGGTTTAATAATCGCAGTATTACCAGCCACAATTGCGCCAATTAAAGGTGCTAAGGTTAATTGAAAAGGATAATTCCAAGGTGAAATTATTAAGACGACGCCATATGGTTCACGCATAATAAAACTTTTGGCTGGGAAAGTTGTTAAGGGCGTTTTAACTTTCTTAACTTTACTAAGCTTTGGTAGACGCTTAATCATATGGTCGATTTCTTGATAAATGAATCCTACTTCAGTAATATAAGCTTCATAATTAGACTTGCCCAAATCTTGATATAAAGCATTTAAGATCGCTGTTTCATTAGTTTTAATCACTTGTTTTAATTTCTTAAGGGTATTAATGCGCATTTTTAATGATTTTGTTTCTCCCGTAAGAAAATATGCTTTTTGTTTACTAACGAGAGGATGCATAAACTTCACTTCCTATTTATTCTTTTCGATAAACTTTTCTAATTCTTCTAAAGTTCGATAATCTTTGAAACTATCGACGAATTCGCCATTTTTGATGTAATATGTCGTAGGAGAAATATAGTCGTTTGTAATACCATATTTATCTAAAAAGGCGAGAAATGCATCATAATCATTATCGAAAGCTTTATCCCAATAAATGACGATTAAGTCTTTTTGGCCATTTTTCTTAACATAAGGAACTAACGTTTCTTTAGTATAACGTTGACAAATATCGCAGAAACTCTCACCTAATACTAAAACAAAGGATTCTTTGTTTTCCATTTTCCGTTCAAATTGTTTTACTGTATTAAGTCGTAATCTTTTATGACTAACAAAAAAAATCGTCGCCAAAAGGATAATTAATACAGTTAAGGCGATATAAATTAACTTGTTTCGCATAAAAACCTCCTTGATTTAGAGACTACTTATATTATATTGTAAAGCGAAAAAATCCTCAAGAACATTAATATTTACAAGATAAAATCCATGCGTTATAATAATGTTTACGAAAAGACAAATTTTAAATAGATAGGAGTAAAACCCATGGCTACATATTCTCGATACAATCCTAATCAGAAAAAAGATAATCGCTTTCGTAATCTCGTGATTGGTATTTTTGGTGCCATCGTTTTATTATCGATTGGGTTAATCATCATCAACGCTGTTTCACCAAATCCTTTGTCAGAAGCAAATATTTATAAATATGCAACTGACGTTTATGGTGAACGTAATGATGAAGAATATTTAATTTATTTCTATAGTGAAACTTGTACATATTGTCAACAACTTAACAACAGTACCCAATACAAAAATTATATCAGTGACCCCGAAATACCTTTATATAAAATTGACGTCTTAAAAGTTCCTGATAACATCCTTCGTAAGGCTAATATCACAGGAACACCAGCGATTGTTCACATGAAGAAAAACGAAAAAGGTAAATATGAAGTTGTGCGTACGGTTGTTTCCTTAGATAGCATTATTAACTATTTAGAAAGATTAGGTTAAAAGGGAGTAATCCCTTTTTTATTTTGGTGTTAATTACATAATTTTATCTAAATATTACATAATCTATGATAAAATATAAGTGATTTAACCTAGGAGGTGCAAGAAGTGTCCTTTACACTTGAATTCTTTAAACAAAAGAATTGTCAGATTCATCTTGATGATGTAGTAACTTTCTTCCATAATGAACCTTACTTTTTTGTAAAACCCCTCGATGATGATTTACTTCAATTTGTCTATCAAAATCCTAAAACGAATGTGATATTTTCAATTACCTATAATGAACGTAACGACCTAAATGTAGATATTCCTGAAGACCCCGAGTGGGAGTATTGTTACACCACCTTTAATTTAAGTTACATACGACCAACCTATTATGCTGAAGAGTCACTTAAAATCGTAACGAAATTTATACGTCATTTTAACCTTGCCATTTATAATCCTCAAGAAGAACCTTTCATAGTTAAGGAATATTCCTATGAAGAATTACTTGCATCCTATGTCCAAAATAATAAGATTATAACTACTGAGTTCAATAAAAAATTCCAAGTATTAACCATTGATAAAACCAAAGTTGATTACTTTTATAACTACACTACAAAAAAGGATGACATTGACGTAGAAGAAGATATTGCATTACCCGATATTAGTTTTATTAAAGATAAAGACAATAATGTTTACACGATTTTCCCTTGGCCAAATATGATAAAAACTATCATGCCCATTACCGATTATGTCTTAATCGAAAGAACTTATAAAGGGAAACTCTTTTTCAAAAAAACCGTTGTAAGCATTGTCCCCTTTATCGAAGTACTTGATACTTTTAGAGATTATCTTGATGAGTGCTTAGGTGAAGTTCCTTATTATATCTTTGATACTATAAATGAAACTACTAAAGCGTTATACTATGAACTAAGTCAGAATAATTTTGATGATTATGATGTCATTGGAACAGATGATTTTGTTGATTTTGAATTATAGTCAACAATTTAAAACCCCCTATAGTGTTTTATCCAATAGGGGGTTTGTGTTCTATTGTGTGGAATTAGTTTTCCTCTTTAGGCCAGAATAAATCATCTAATGTTTTATCTAAGGCTTTACAAATTTTAATACATAATTTTAACGTTGGATTATAATTTCCGCTTTCAATCAATCCTATGGTTTGGCGTGTTACACCCACAATTATCCCCAAATCTTCTTGTGATAATGATTTTTCGAGTCGCGCCTTTTTTAACTCAATATTCATATTTTCGCCCTTCCCCTATAACTAAGTAAGTAAGTAAATAATAATAGCACCCCTCTAAAACAATCAGGATGAGATTACTTATCATGGTCGTTTTCCGACCTGTAGCGATTAGCTTACTATTAGCATAATCCGTCTTACGGTCTAATGTGTGAGATAACACAATAAGAATCACAATGATATATGGATAAAAGGCATTATATAGGAGTAATAATGCCTGTTGAGAAAGGATAGTTGGGTTACTTAACCACAATAAGTAGTACGTTAATACTCCATATCCTATATAAATTACGTAGGGCAATGATTTGTGACGATAATGCAGGATATAGTAGGTTCGTCTACTAGTTTGACAATAGTACCTTTTAGTGCTATATCTTAGCGCTATGTACAATCCGATAACTATTAGTAGATAAATCAAAGGATTAAAAAATTGAAGTGCGAATAAACCAGTTAACAACACAATTAACTGTTTTAGTAATAAAGATGATGGGAAAACATCATCTTTAATAACTGAGTTTAATACGAGAACTATAAGAATTATTTCACTGAATATTATAAAACTTATTAGGATGATAATAAAGATATCTAGATTAAATGTCTCAGTGACAATTAAATTATATAATAAACAAAAGGTTAAAAAGTAATATGCTAGGACGGTATGAAGTTTGATGTTCTTTAAGATACGCATCACTTCTTATTTACTTCCTTCTTTTCATTCTTAAAAAAGATATCAAATGCTTGGACGATAATGGCGGTAATCAAAAATGGTTGGAGGATTTCTAGGAAATTAACTGTGATTTTCTTATGGAACATGTAATCACCAACACCTGGTAAAAACAAGAATAAGATACAGGCTGAAAAGATACCTATCGCTAAACGAATTAAGATATCTAGTTTAGTTCTAGCAGTTAAAACTAATACTATTCTCGGTAGATACGTACATATAACTCCTAACAAAATCGAAAAGATAAACACATAAATAATATAACTATACTTCGCTTCAATTAGAATCTCTTTCAAGGGATACATGATTAATAAGTTAACAACTCCTAACAAAATCCCAAATCTAGTTACCATTTTAAGACCAAAAAAGAAACTAATACTTAATATTACTAGCAAAGATATAATGGGGATAAATTGTTGGTAATACAAGTCTAACACATACATAAAATAGGATAATAATGATAACCCCACCACAAAGATGAAATAGATTTTGATTTCGCCTTCATTATATACTTCACGAGCTTTCTTAATTTCTTTAATTAAACTTGAATCAGGTAAGTCTTCCGCTAATTTTTCTAAAGAATGTTTATATGTACTCTCATCAAGGCTTATTAAGAGAGCTTTTGTATATTCATTAACTTCTTGTTCAAGTTCTTTTTCCGTTAATTGTTTATTATTAAGAAAGCTTAAATTGCCCAACTCTTGCGTTGTATGGTAATTAATAATGTCATCAAGACGTTTCTCTAATTCTATTTTATTAAACTTCAATAAAAAAATATCCTTCCGATGTTTCTTAACTGTCAGCACGATAACCCTCCTTCTGTCACTTTTTATTGTACATGATTTTGATAATCTCGACAATTATTTATCCAAATATTATCATGATTTATACCTTTTTAATGTTCGTTTAAGGTTATTTTAATATATTATAAACGCAAAAAACTAGAAAAATTTTTCCGTTTTTTGCATAAAAAGGATAAAGTAGACTCATAATATAACTGCAACGAAAAGTTGCGACAATTTCATAATGAATCCCCCCTATTCTTCTATCATACTTCTCCTCTCCCTTTCACATATACTTTCTTAAGTGACATCATCGTCACATGAACGACCATCGCAAGATGGTCACTTTTTTTTATTCTTTATATTTATCATAAGAATGATTTTAATGCTTTAAATAAAGAGAAAACCTGTTAAAGTTAAAATAAATAAAGATTATGGAGGTAAAACGGTGAAACCGAATATTATTCTCATCTGTATTGATGATCTAGGTTGGCGTGATCTTGGTTGTTATGGAAGTACATTTTATGAAACACCGAATCTCGATAAATTGGTCAGTGAAAGTGTCGTCTGTTCGAACGCTTATGCCACCTCACCTGTTTGCTCCCCCAGTCGTGCTAGCATCTTAACAGGTAAATATCCCGTACGTATCGGTATCACCAATTATATCGGTGCACAGGAAGAACGAGGAAAAGTGATTGGCGCTACTAATGGTGATTATTTATCACTTTCAGAATGTAGTTTGGCTAAAGCCTTAAAGGAAGGTGGCTATAATACTTATCATGTTGGTAAGTGGCATCTAGGCAGTGAGGACTATTGACCATTACATCATGGTTTTGATATCAATATTGGTGGATGTGATTATGGCAGACCCGTTCACGGTTACTTTAGTCCTTATTATATTCCGACCCTTCCTGATGGACCAGAAGGAGAATATTTAACTGATCGTTTAACAGATGAAGCGATAAAGTTGATTAAAGATAATAAAGATAACCCTTTCTTTTTAAATCTCTGGCATTATACCGTCCACACCCCTCTACAGGCGAAACAAGAGGATATCGATTATTTCACGCGAAAACGCAAAGTATTAAACTTAGATGAACAAGAAGAGTTCATCGAGTGCGGTTATTATCCTGTTGATCATATGAAACACCTTGTCTTAAAAAAACGCATCATCCAAGGTGATCCCATCTATGCAGCGATGATTTATAATCTCGATTGGAACATTGGTCGATTAATAGATGCGCTTAAAGAAACAGGACAATACGATAATACTCTGATTATCTTTACAAGCGATAATGGGGGATTAGTAAGTGAGAAGGTATGTCCCACAAGCAATATGCCGTTACGCGATGGTAAGGGCTGGATGTATGAAGGTGGTTTACGCGTCCCGCTCTTCTTTAAACTACCTAAACCTAATGGTAACCTTAAAATGTGTCATACTCCGGTAATTCTCACCGATTTATATCCTACCATTTTAGAAGTTGCAGCACTTCCTTTACGACCACACCAACATTGTGATGGTGTAAGTATCGTTCCTTTATTTACGGATATTCCGATTGAACGGGATGCCTTATTCTTTCACTACCCCCATTATGGGAATCAAGGAGGAACACCTTTTAGTGCGATTAGAGTAAATAATTATAAACTTATTCATTTTTATGAAGATAATCATCAAGAATTATATAACTTAGCGAAGGATATTAGTGAAAATGATAATATCATCAATAAAGAAGTAATTATCGCCAAAGACTTAGCTAACCGTTTAAACGAATGGATTAAAGAAACAAAGGCACAAATGCCCCATCCATTACAACCCTAACAAAAAATCCTTCTCGTTTATGTACGAGAAGGATTTATAATTTTTAGAACCAAGGTGCTCTTCTACCTTTGTTTTTACCTTTACCTTTAGAATAACTTACTGGAGTAGATGGTTGCCCACCTGGACGATTTAAGTTATTCATCATTCGTTCCATTTCTTTTGGTGACATGTTCATCATCTTGCGCATCATCTGACGCATTTCTTCAAACTGTTTCGTTAAGCGATTAACTTCCGAAATATCCCGGCCAGAACCGCGGGCAATTCGTTGTTTACGGCTCGCATTTATGATATCAGGATTACGCCGTTCTTCTTCAGTCATAGAATTTATGATTGCCACGATATGGTTAAACTGATTTTCATCGATTTCAATATTCTTTAACTGACTGCCTAAGCCAGGAATAAGACTGAGTAATCCTTTGATACTACCTAATCTCCGGATTTGTTTAATTTGTTTTAAGAAGTCATTATAATCGAAAGTCGCATTCTTAAACTTCTTCGCCATGAGTTCGGCTTCTTCTTCGTTAATCGCATCTTGGGCCTTTTCTAAGAGGGTTAAGACATCACCCATACCTAAGATGCGGCTAGCCATCCGTTCAGGATGGAACACTTCTAGTTGATCAAGTTTTTCACCTAAACCCATGAACTTGATAGGCACACCGGTCACTCTTCTAATCGAAAGGGCAGCTCCACCACGGGTATCGCCATCGAGCTTCGTTAAGATTACCCCCGTGACATTTAACTGTTCATGGAAACTTTGACTAACATTAACCGCATCTTGCCCCGTCATCGCGTCAACCGTTAAGAGGATTTCATCTGGTTGGGCGATTTCTTTTAATCTTCTTAATTCTGCCATTAGTTCTTCATTAACATGGAACCGTCCGGCGGTGTCGATGATTACTAAATCATGCTTATTCTCTTTCGCATAATCAATAGCTTTTTTAACGATTTCTTCGGGTGTGTAATTTGTCCCCATTTCAAATGTAGGGATACTTAGTTGCTTACCAATCGTCACTAATTGGTCAATCGCAGCGGGACGATAAACGTCAGCAGCAACTAACAAAGGATTCTTATTATACTTTCTGCGACAATAAAGGGCGAGTTTACCAGCGTGGGTAGTTTTACCTGTACCGTTTAACCCCACTAACATGAAAATGGTTGTACCTTGAGGTTTAAAGCGCAAACCCTCCGCTTCATCACCCATTACGCGTTTTAATTCTTCAAATACGATTTTGACAACTTGTTGCCCTGGTGTGATGGATTTTAACACCCGTTCACCTAATGCTTTGGCTTTTACTTCATTGGTAAAATCTTTTACGACTTTATAGTTAACGTCCGCTTCTAGTAGCGATAACCGTACTTCCCGCATCATCGTTTCGATATCAGTTTCGGTTAACGTACCACGGCCAGTAACTTTTCGCAAGGCTTGTTGGAGACGATCCGATAAACTATCAAATGCCATGGTCTAACTCCTTTCTAATCGAGTAGTTCAAGTTCTTTTAAGTATATTTCTAGTTGTTCATCTTTAAATGTATCACGAATTCTTTGAATTAATTCTTTTCTTTTTTCAAATTTAGCGAGTAATTGTAGTTTATTTTCATAGGTTTCTAATAATTTAATCGCTTTTTGAATATTATCATATACCGCATTCCGACTTACTTGATAAATATTCGCAATTTCTTGTAAACTTAAATCTTCGCGAAAATAGAGTTGGAGTGTCTCTAACTGCTTATCGGTTAAAAGATTACCATAAAAGTCCAGTAAGAGATTAATCCTTAAGTTCTTTTCAAAATCATCCATAACCATCCCTACACAAACATATCGCTAAATAACCCATAAATATATTGTTCAATGTCAAAATACTCTAAATCAGTAATCTTTTCCCCCATGGTGACGAATTTTATTGGAATGCCTAATTCGTTACGAATAGCTAAGACAATTCCACCTTTGGCTGTACCATCGAGTTTAGTAAGCACAATTCCCGTGACATTGGTCGCTTCTGTAAAGGCTCTAGCTTGATTCATGCCATTTTGACCAGTAGTGGCGTCAATCACCAACAATGTCTCATGGGGTGCTCCGGGGACTACCCGACTAATGACACGATGGACTTTTTCTAACTCTTTCATCAAGTTAACCTTCGTTTGGAGTCTTCCTGCGGTATCGCATAATAAAACATCGATGTTTTGGGCTTTCGCTAGTTGAATGGCTTCATACATGACGCTAGCGGGGTCGCTTCCAGGCGCTTTCGTAACACATGGGCAACCTACACGATCAGCCCAAATTTTTAACTGATCAATCGCTCCCGCTCTAAAAGTGTCACCAGCCGCAAGCATCACTTTCTTGCCTTCATTTTGTAACTTATAGGCGATTTTACCGATGGATGTAGTTTTACCTACACCGTTTACACCAACGAACAATATGACCGTTAAACCATTTTCATTTAAGTTAAGATTAGTATCTACAATTTCATCTTTAACATAGATGGAAAAGATTTTATCGATGATGATGCTTTGGAATTCTTTCATATTTGCGACATTACGAATTCTGACATCGGATTTGATTTCGTCCATTAACTCTAATACCGTATTAACACCTATATCAGCCATGATAAAAATTTCTTCAAGTTCGTTGAATAAATCATCATTTACACGATCATAGGATTCAAATAAGGCTTTTAATTTACCCATCATGGAGCTTCTAGTTTTCTCCATACCTTTTTTATATTTCTCGGCTTTTTCAACGATGAGCTGTTCCTCATTGGTCAATTGATTCTTATTCTTACTAAAAATACTTTTAATACTATTAAAGAGTCCCATTTCATCACTCCTAATACACTTACTGTAACTGTTATATTATACCATATATTTTTTCTTTATACAAAATATATTTCGTCGATAAATAATGGTCTAGAAATTCTAGACCATTATTCATAATTCTCAATATATTTATCTGTATCTTCAAATCTTACTGATACCAATGTCGATACTCCAGGTTCTTGCATCGTTACCCCGTATAAGACATCAGCTTGTTCCATGGTAGTTTTGCGGTGGGTTATGACGATGAATTGTGATTGCTTGCTGAATTTTCGCAAATATTCAGCATAGCGATAAACATTCGCTTCATCTAGTGCTGCTTCACATTCGTCTAAGATACAGAAAGGGAGAGTTTTCACTCTTAGAACCGCAAAGAGTAAGGCAATGGCCGTTAAAGTCTTTTGCCCACCTGATAGTAATTTTGCGTTGTTTAACCGTGTTCCTGGTGGATGTGCGACAATTTCAATACCTGTATTGAGTAAGTCTGTTTCATCCTCAAGGATGAGTTCAGCGCGACCGCCACCAAATAATTCTTGGAAGACTTTATTGAATTCAACATTTACTTTTTCAAAAGTCTCTTTAAAGCGACGAATCATTTCTTCATCCAATTCTTTAATTGAAGATAGAATATCTTCTTTCGCTTTTAAAAGATCTTCATAATTGCTTTTGAGTTTTTCATAGCGAGCTTTCACTTGTTCAAACTCATCAATCGCATTAAGATTAACATAGCCTAAACTTTCGAGATGCTTCCGTAAGTTTCTAACCCGAATTTTGGCGATTTCATAGTCCATTTCGAGGTTGAAGTTAGCTTTTGCATAGTCATAAGGCACATGATATTCATTAGAAAGGAAATCCAACATGTTGTTGTATTTAACATCTAAACGGTTCTTTTCAACTTCATATTCCCGTAATTGGGTTTCCATTGTTTTCAAGAACTTCGTAATTTCACTGATTTCTTGTTGAAGATATTGTTGATTATCGTAACAAGCATAAAACTCCGTACGTAAATTTTCAATATGTTTCATCAGAGCATCGCGACGATTAATTAGTTCATTGATTTCCTCATCTTCTAATGCTTTCTTTAAGCGATCAATTTGCGCTTTTCGCGTCCGATAAGTTTCTTCTAGTTTCAAGCGTTCAAATCGTTCATTATAAAGCTTATGGTCGATAGCCTGTAGTTCTTTATCCTTAGTTTCAATGATATTTGCTAATTCTTTTAATTCGTTTTCTAATTTAACAAGTTCTTTATTAGCTTCTTCTAGGGCAATCCGTTGTTGTAATAGACCAGGTTCTTTAACCTTTTGTCTACCACCTGTGATACTTCCTCCAACGTGGATGATTTCCCCATCAAGAGTCACAATGCGGAAACTACTGTTGATTTTCCTTGCGATTTCCGTCGCATTATCTATGTTATCACAGATTAATACATGACCTAAGAGGTTTTCCATGACATTACGGTATTTTTCATCAAATTGGATTAAGTTAACCGCAACATCAATGAAACCTTTTTGTTTCTTCACTAACCCTAGTGTGCGATTATCAACAAAGTTAGGTCGCATTACTTCAATGGGCAGGAAGGTGGCTCTACCTAAATTGCCTTGTTTTAAGTATTTAATCGCCTCTTTAGCGTCTTCAACCGTTTCACAAACAATATGTTGCATTGCGCCCCCTAATGCCATTTCAATGGCTAAAACGTGCTCTTCGCGAGCTTTGATTAAGGCATCCACTGTACCTTCAATCCCCTTTAGTTTAGGGTTTTCAAGTACATTTTTAACTCCACCATAATAGGCATTGGAGAAGTCATTTAAATATTGAATTCTGACCTTGGTAGATTCTTTTTGACTATTTTTCCGATAATATTTATCTTGTAAACTTGATAATTCTGCTTTTTTACGTGCGTATTCACTTTCAAGTTCATTTATCTTAGTTTCTCTTAAAGACAAATCTTCTTCCAAACTTAATAATTTACTTAGATTTTGTTTAAGTACTTCTTCAAAAGATGCTTCTTCACCATTACCTACAAGGGCTTTGCGTTGACCTTCGATGTTACTAATTTGCGCGGTCAGTTCAATTAAGCGATTTTGTTCGAAGTTGATCTCCGCATTAAGTTTCATTTGTTTTTCTGTTATTTGTTTCAACTTATGTTGATTTATCGTATGCATTTGTTCATAGGTTTGGATTTGGATTTGCGTCTCCTGCATCAATTTTTCTAACTCGTTCATCCGTTTAAGAGCTTGTTCAATATCACGTACATATAAGGCTACTTCGATTTTTTCTAATTGTCCTTTTACTTCTAAGTATTCACGGGCAGCAGCACTTTGCTTCTCTAAATTCTCATATTGCGATTTAAGTTCAACTAAAATATCTTTAGCCCGCTCTAAGTTATAATCGGTGTTTTCGAGATTACGTACTGTTTCTTTTTTCCGATTCTTATACTTTAAGACACCCGCTGCTTCTTCTATTATCGCCCGACGTTCATCATTGTTCGATTCAATAACTGCTCTAATATTATCTTGAGAAATAATGGATAACGAATCTGCCCCTACACCAGTATCTAAGATTAAATCTCTAATATCTTTTAATCTAACCTTTTGTTTATTAATATAATAGGTACTTTCACCACTGCGATAAATGCGGCGGGTTAATGATACTTCTTCATAATCAATCGGTAGAGTATGATCACTATTATCTAAAACAATGGTGACCTCAGCGACATTTAATGGAGGGCGCATACTCGTCCCATTAAAAATAACATCGCTCATCGTGTCACCACGTAGACTCTTACTTGATTGTTCCCCTAAAACCCACTTAATCGCATCCGCGATATTCGATTTGCCCGAACCATTAGGTCCGACCACGGCGGTAATTCCCTCTGGAAATTCAATGACAGTTCGATCCGCAAATGATTTAAAGCCGATTGCCTCAATCCTTTTTAATAACATGTTTACCACCTGATATGCATTGATATTAGAATTATACAATATTTGCGGTAATTAGAAAAGAATAAATTATAATAACGGCGCAAAGATGCGGAAAATCATCGCAATTAGTTGTTTTAACCATTTTCCGCGGAAATAAGTGAGGGTAATCTCTTCACTTTGTTCTAATGTTTCTAAGAAATCTTGTTTCATATCTTTAATACAAGGTGTTTGATACATCCATACGCCACACTCAAAATGAAGGTACAAACTACGATAATCCATATTAATGGTCCCAATGGTTCCATACTCATCATCAACAATCATCATCTTCGCATGGATGAATCCTGGTTTATATTCGTACACTTTTACGCCACTTTTAAGAAGCGTTTTATAATAGGACTGCGTCACTATGTGGACATACCATTTATCAGGTACATGGGGTGTAATAATTCGCACATCAAGACCAGCTTTCGCAGCAGCTGTTAATGCTGTTAACATCTCACTATCAATAATAAGATAGGGAGTGGTAATATAGATGGATTTCGTAGCTTTATTAATCAGATTCAAATAAACGATTTCGCCCACATTTTCGTTATCAATTGGATTATCATTATACGGCTGCACAAATCCTTCACCATTAACACCTATAACATCATCTTTAAATTTGGCATAATCTACTTGAGTTTTGGTTAAGTAACTCCACATCGAAAGAAACATTACGGTGAAGCTCCAAACCGCTTCGCCTTTAAGCAAAACTGCTGTATCCTTCCAATAACCGTAACGAGAACTAACATTAATGTATTCGTCACCGATATTGATACCACCCGTAAAAGCGACTTTTCCATCAATCACCGCGATTTTTCGGTGATTTCTAGTATTATGGCGTTTAGTGAGAATCGGCACAATGGGATTAAAGATCGCACATTTAATCCCATATTTTTCTAATTGTTTATGATAATTATGAGGAAGATTAAGTAGGCAACCAAAATCATCATAAATGACGCGACAATCAACACCAGCTTGAGCTTTCCTAATTAAGATGTCTAAGATACGCTTCCACATATAGCCTTGTTTGATGATGAAATACTCTAGAAAGATATACTTTTCAGCTTTCTCTAATTCTTCAATTAACTTCTGGAATGCCGTTTCTCCATTAGGTAAGTATTCAACGATGGTGTTTTTATACGGGGGCATATAGGCATTATTGTAGATATAATTTGATTGAGTTTTAGTTTGGGAAGGTAACTCATCTAAGACATTAGTGTCTTTCATTAAAACATCCTTGGTGTCGAGGTTAATACGATTCATCTCCCGTTTCATTTTACGTGTTAAGGGGTTTAACCCAAAGAACACATAAAAGATACCCCCAAAGATAGGAAAAATGAGAATAGGGATAATCCAAGCGATTTTATAAATGTACTTACTTTCGCTATTAATTATCCCAATTACCACAAGGGCTGATATCACCATACTAAAAATATAGAAGTAAATGAAATATTGAAATTCTAATACAACCCATACTAAAAGTACCATTTGAATTAAGATGGCAAGCGTCACAAGAGTCGCTCGCCTAAACATAAAATTCTTAAGAGATTTCAATGTTCATCACTCCGACAAAAGCTTAGCACACTTTTCGTAATGTTTATATAATGACAGGAAAGGGCTCATGTATTTTTTGTTCCAAGGTTTTTTCTTACCACAAAAATGTAAGAAAACAGTATTATTTATCACATAATCCATGTCACATTTACCATAGGTTAGGGTTTTATAGTACAAATACAAACGAGCATCATAATTATAATAAATTTCATCCATCTCTTTAATTTTACCTGAATATAAGGCATTCAAGACATCCTGATCTGGTAGAATCAACCGATTATGGTACTTGTCCACAAAGGCGAAAATCTCATGTTCATTGACATGTTCACGTACAAGATCAAGATTAATTAATAAAACTCCTGAATTATAGTAATTATAAATCTTATGAGCACTAAAGCGCAATTGATTAACAAACCTGATCGCAAACTTCTTATGACAACAAGCTGCATACATAAAATTAGTTAAATCCGTTTCATAAAAACTTCTTAAGGGATTTAAGACTAAAATATCTGGATCTAAGTATAAGATTCTTCTCAGTTCTTGTGGTAAAAACTTATGAGCTAATAAACGGTAGTACATTTCTTTCGGATAATGCATACAGACTTTAGCGTCGTTAAAATAATGGTCATCTATTTCCACTACATGAAGTCTCATGTTATTTTTCTTAATAAACTTGTCCAAATCTTCAATTTCTTCATCTTTTAGTCGTGAATGCATTAAATAAATATCAAATGTTTCATTGGGATTATTCATAATCATTGACGTCAACATTACCCGTAAAGGCCATAAATAATTAGAATCAAGTGTAATTAAAATATTCATATACTTCCCCCACTTTAACTTTCTCTCATTTTAAATAATAAATCCCGTAATTTAGTTAATCCCCTAATAATTACCTCCATAGTATCTTGATTTTCTTCATTTAGTACCACCTTAATCTTTTCATCGATTTCTTGATTAATTAAGTTAGCCACCTCTTTCCCCTTTTCTGTTAATGTAACTTTTACTACCCGCTCGTCCCGCACTTCACGTTTACGCGTTATTAACCCCCTGCGATCTAACTTTTTACACATCGTAGAAATATTTGTCCCTGCCATATTCACTTCATCAGCTAATTCACCAATGGTACATTTACCATTTTTTAAAAGCACCATTAATATTCGCGTCTGTAAAAGTGTTAGACCATGTTTATCACAGATAGGTGTAATCGCCAGATTAATATTATCGGTGATATTACGGACATAAGTCCAAATAATCTCTTTAAGGTCGTTAATATCCATATTTTCACCTTATATATAATAAATTTAAAAATATATATACATTATATATATTATACTAAATAATCTATATTGTCAATATTTGTAGATATAGAATAAAAACTCTTAAAGATCTTCATCCTTAAGAGTTTTATCATAAGCCATTTTCTCTAAAGCAGCTTTAGCCGCATTTTGTTCAGCTTCTTTTTTCGAATGCCCACTACCAACACCCATTTTGATGTTGTCCATATAAACCTCAGAAACGAAAGTTCTTTGGTGAGCGGGACCAATCGCATCGACGATTTCATAACGAATGGAGCGATTATTATCAGCTTGAACGAGTTCTTGTAACTTACTTTTATAATCAATCACATTGACGAAGTTACCATCTTTTAAATAAGGGAAAACGACTTGATCAAGGAATTTATATACTGCTTGATATCCTTGATCTAAAAAGATTGCCCCTAAAACAGCTTCAAAGGCATCCGCTAGGATGGCAGGTCGTGACCTTCCCCCACTTGTTTCTTCACCTTTACCTAGTCTTAAATACTTACCTAGGTTTAACCGATTGGCATATGTTACTAGCGCTGGTTCACACACATGTTGCGCTCGTAATTTGGTCATTTCCCCTTCAGTATAATTGGCAAAGTTTTTATAGATGAATTCACTCATCGCTAGTTGTAATACCGCATCCCCAAGGAACTCTAAACGCTCGTTATCTTGATATTCATCAGAACGATGCTCATTCACAAAAGATGAATGGGTTAAAGCAGTTCTTAATAACTCAATATTACTAAATTCAAGATCATATTTTGAACAAAACTTTTTCAACGATATCCTTTTCACTATACCACCCGCTAATCTTCATTAGCGTTACTTTCTGTAAGTACTTCTTTAACCTTTGGGATAACTTCTTCTTTTACTGCTTTGCGAGCTTGTCTAATCGCATTCATAAACGCAAAACTATCGCTTGAACCATGGGCTTTAACTACGATTGAGTTACAACCGAAGAGAACAGCACCACCAATTACGCTTGGGTCTAACCGTTTTTTTACTAAACTGAGGTTTTTCTTCGCAAGTAGTGCCCCTAGTTTACCTAAGATACTAGACATGAGGGATTCCTTAAGAATTTGTCCGACACCTTTAGCAGTACCTTCAATGGTCTTTAAAGCGATATTACCTGAGAAACCATCAGTAACTAAGACGTCGCATTTATGCATCAAGATTTCTTTACCTTCAACATTGCCAATAAAGTTTAATCCTGATTCTTTCAATAATTGATAAGTGATGTTTTCTAGTTCCCGGCCCTTTCCTTCTTCTTCACCGTTATTTAGTAAACCAATCCGAGGATTTTCCACTCCAAGCACTTTTTCACAGTAAATAGAGCCAATTTGCGCAAATTGAAGTAACCATTCAGGTTTACATACGCTATTGGCGCCACAGTCTAACAGTAACATGTATTTACCATTGGCTTGCGGAATTGTTGGACCTAAGGCAGGGCGATGAAAACCAGGAATGCGTTGGACGATTAATGTCCCACCAGATACTACTGCGGCAGTGGGACCAGCGGTTACGACCGCATCGTTTTCTCCATCTTTACATGACTGCATTGCTTTAATCATCGATGCTTCTTTCCGCCGTCTTACACCTACCGCTAAGTCTTTTTCATCCATGCGGAAATAATCATCACAATGGACAACCTTAATTCTTGTCGTATCAGTTAATAAAGGACGTATTAAATTTTCATCACCATATAAAGTTATTTCAATATCATCAAACTCTTTGACAGCTTCCATGGCCCCCAATACAGTAATTTTAGGTGCATGGTCGCCACCCATCGCATCAACCGCAATCCTAATCATTTCATACATCTCCTTCATATTCTTTTCTTAAAATACTAAATATATATACATCGGTAAAGCGTCCATGGACATATTCAGCTTCTCTTAGGACACCATCCACATGCATTTTAAGTTTGCGTAGTAAGTTCATCATGCGATTATTAAAGGCATAAACCTTACATGATAAACGATTTAAACCTAAATTATTAAAGGCATAACGAAATAGCACATGTAAGGCTTTTAAGCCGTAACCCCTACCCCAAAAGTTTTTATTACCAATCACGATATTAAATTCCCCCGACCGATTCTTTAAGTCATAGATAATATCCATCTTGCCGATAATCATCTCATCGATACAAATCGTAAAGATCTTCAAATTATCTATTTGACCTAAGAAATAAGGTTCATAACGTTTGTGGAAACTTTCAAAACTTTCCATCATATCGGTGTTGTTAAAGTAGGCTACTTCCCGATCGGTCGCAAATTTATGAAATGTAGGTACATCACTTTTAATTACTTCGCGAATGATAAATTTCATACTATTCACCTAATATTCTTATTATCCATATTTTTCCTTAATTTTAATCGAATAATTCATTTGTGTCTATAAGTTCACGCTCAATATACGCTTTTAATGCAAAATATTCAGGATTGGTGAATAATTCGCCACTTGATACAATGATATTCGCATCATCTCTTGCGACTTCTAGTATTTTATAATCATTAATTAAATCTGCCATTTTAAACTCTGGTAAGCCTGACTGACGTGAACCAAAGAAATCACCAGGACCACGTAAGCGTAGATCCGCTTCAGCAATTTCAAAGCCATTGGTGGTTTGAGTGAGAATTTCTAATCGCTCTCGGGATTTTTCATTATCGTAATCGGAGACGAGGATACAGTAGGATTGATGATTACCCCGCCCCACCCGCCCTCTTAATTGGTGGAGTTGGGCAAGCCCAAACCGATGAGCGTCGATAATGACCATCACAGAGGCATTAGGGACATTGACACCTACTTCGACAACGGTGGTGGAGACTAGAATCTGAATTTCGTTGTTTAAAAACTTATGCATTATGTCGTCTTTTTCTTCATTGCTCATTTTACCGTGTAATAATCCTACCTGATATTTACCTAGGAAGTATTGTTGGTATTTTTCATAGACATTATAAGCATTTTCAAGGTCTATTTTTTCTGATTCTTCAATTAGTGGTGTAATAATATAGACTTGTCTACCACTACTTATTTCTTTATCAATAAAAGAAACTAACCGCTGTTCTAGGTCACTACCTATCACATATGTCTTAATTGGTTTACGGCCTTTTGGCATCTCTCTTATACTTGATACATCCATATCCCCAAAAGTAGTTAAGGCAAGTGTACGGGGAATAGGAGTAGCGCTTAGGAATAAGGCATCGGGACGGTCACCTTTTTCCTTAAGAATCTTACGCTGATTTACTCCAAAGCGATGTTGTTCATCGATACAGATAAATCCTAAATTCTTAAAATTGACACCTTCACTAATTAAAGCATGCGTCCCAACAATAATATCAATCTTACCATTTATTAAATCATCTAGAATTTCTTGTCTACTCTTACCAGTGATTGAACTAGTTAAAAGTTCAACTTTAACTCCATAACCCTTAAAGATATCAACTAAGTTACGGTAATGTTGTTCAGCGAGGATTTCAGTAGGAGCCATAATACAGCCTTGATATCCACTTAAATAATTCGCGTATAATGCGATAACAGCGACAATGGTTTTACCACTACCAACATCACCTTGTAATAATCGATTCATTTGGTAGTTTTGTTTAAGGTCATGTAAGATTTCATTAATAACCTTCATTTGGTCATTAGTTAAGGTAAAAGGAAGGTTATTAATGAATACTTTAACTCTACTTTCATCAAAGATTTTAGGTTCTTTAATAAAGTTTTTGCGATCACGATACTTTAAATAAGCCATTTTAAGTTGAAACTTTAAGAGTTCTTCATATTTCACTCTTCGACTTACTTGTCTTACTTGTTCATTATTTACTGGGAAATGCGCAAATTTATATACATCTAAACTTGAAACAAGCCGATACTTATTCTGTAAAGACAAGGGCAAGTCATCATTAATTAAGGAACCATATTGATCAAGGGCTTTTCTTATAATACCTTGAAAATGTATTGGTTTAAGATTCTTTAAAGAATAAACAGGTACAATTTTATCATCATCTTGTGCTTTTAACTGTAATTTCTGAGCGATGATTTGTTTTTTTATCTTATCATATTTACCTGTAACAGTAACATACATTTGTTTACTGATTTTATTCTTTAAAAAATCCCGGTTAAACGCTACTACTTTAATGATTAAGTCATTAACTAACATGCTGAAGGTTAAGCGATTCTTATTACGTTGAAAGTAGTAAAATACAGGTTCAGAGACTATTTGTCCTACTACTGTTACTTTTTCATTATGTTCAACTCGATTAATATTTACTACTTCATAATTCTCATACCGATATGGAAAGTAATTTAGTAGATCATATACTGTATATATATCATGATTATGAAGGTGTTCTATCATTGTTTTACTGATACCCTTAATACTTTCTATTTTTACTTCTTTTAATCTTTCCATATTATCAGTCCCACAACTTAATCATAAGTTAATTTTATCATATTTACGCAAATATTTGTATATCAATAGATTTTTTGTCAAAAAAGAAAAGAGCTTAAAGCTCTTATAAAGGTTTTATGGATGTTACATAGAATATAAATTTTTTATTAATTAAAAAATACTTTTTTAAGTTCTTGCATATATTATGTTTAATGTTTTGTTTTAATGTATTACTCAATTTAACACGGTATCTACCGTGACATCCGTGTCGAGCTTGAATGGTTTCAATCCTTGTTATAATGGATCATGTACTTTAACCTGAATCTATGACAAGTCCTATTCTTACGAGGATATCAGTTTCAATCCTTGTTTTAATGGATCATGCACTTTAACAAAAAATTATCAATTGATAGATTGTTATTATTTGTGTTTCAATCCTTGTTTTAATGGATCATGCACTTCAACATAAAAACTTACCCACAAAAATTGTGTGAAATAACAGGTTTCAATCCTTGTTTTAATGGATCATGCACTTCAACTGATTATTCCGAATTCAAAAAGCAAATGTCACAGGTTAGTTTCAATCCTTGTTTTAATGGATCATGCACTTCAACAGTTCTACAACTACAGCAAAACGACATCGCGCCACCGTTTCAATCCTTGTTTTAATGGATCATGCACTTCAACCAGAAAAAATGATACAATCGAAAATTCTTTCGTACTGTTTCAATCCTTGTTTTAATGGATCATGCACTTCAACGAAGTGGAGTTACATGCTAAAAAGTACTCGGAATCTTAGTTTCAATCCTTGTTTTAATGGATCATGCACTTCAACTTGGGGCTTTCATTATTGACAATGAGAACGCTATGCTGTTTCAATCCTTGTTTTAATGGATCATGCACTTCAACAATAAAGAATTGAAAAAGGAATTAGAAAACTATAATACGTTTCAATCCTTGTTTTAATGGATCATGCACTTCAACAATTATTTAAAGTAACATATAAAAGTGATAAAACATTGTTTCAATCCTTGTTTTAATGGATCATGCACTTCAACATGTTACAGAAAAATACTTTTTCGGATTGCTTCCATTGTTTCAATCCTTGTTTTAATGGATCATGCACTTCAACAGCCAGATTTCGAATTATCTTTATATAATTATTATATCAGAAAAAAATGCTGATGTTAAGTTTTGTCGAAAATATTTTTAATGATACTTTTAGTATTCTAAAAATCATCATTTTATCACCCATAACACCAAAAATTTCAT
>Ga0134103_1000139_pt1 | contig 93964 bp, 88 predicted proteins | sample 14_taG_2_FD_94445 | JGI IMG/M metagenome (GOLD analysis project Ga0134103, IMG submission 94445) | Switchgrass degrading microbial communities from high solid loading bioreactors in New Hampshire, USA - 14_58_20_212_A1 metaG | ecosystem: Engineered > Bioreactor > Semi-continuous > Anaerobic >...
CCGAAAATATTTCTATAGGCCCATTGACGGAACTAAAATAGGTCTTTAGTCCTATTGGATTTATTAATCAAAAGAAGACATGAAGGACCAGCTGGTCCAACAGAACCAATGCCCCTATTACCCACAGGTAATAGGAAAAGTATTTCAAGCCCTGCTTTTGTATCAGGTTTATCATTGATTTTACGGCGATAAAACCGGCTATGGCTGCAAACAGCATTCCAACCGCAAGAGGAGCCGTTCCTATGGCTGCAAATTCACTCCCGCCCGTTTTTAACATTTTATAAATATCAACGACAACCGCTCCCAGTATTGCCGGTATTGACAAAAGGAATGAAAAGTCGGCAGCTGTTTTGCGTTCAATCCCCAAAGCAAGAGCTGCTGAAATGGTCATGCCCGATCTGGAAACGGCGGGAATCATTGCAACAGCCTGTGATGTACCAATAAGAAGCGGATCTTTTATGTTCATCTGTTCTATGGTTCTTTTCTTTTCTCCTACACTGTCGGCATACATTAACACCAGGCCGGTAAAAATAAAACCTGTTCCGAGTGTGGCTCCCGATTCGAAGAATGATTCAATAAAGTCATCAAACAGAATTCCGAAAACCGCAATTGGAATGGTACCTATAACTATGTACACCGGCAGTTTTGAAAAGGGATTTTTTATTATCTCGAAAATTTTCTTTCTGTACACAACCAATACCGCAACCAGCGTAGCCAAATGCAAAGCTATGTCAAAAGAAAGAGCACCCTCTTCAATTTTAAATATTTTCTGCAGCAGGACAAGATGCCCCGAACTGCTGACAGGCAAAAATTCGGTAAACCCCTGGACAATACCCAGGATAATAGCTTCCAGTATGGACATAACAATACTTCCTTTCATATTTGATAATTTTACTCCTCAACTCACTGTTCTTCGGGGAGAAAAGCTTCCTCTATATAAGTATTCGGAGCATTCCAGAATATCCATTCTTCAAATCCCGCATCATATACCGCCTGTATCTGAGCCCGGTATTCTTCAACCCCGTATTGTTTCCAGTAGCCTTCGGGCAGATAGTCGGCCGTAAATCCCTGGATATATGGCCTGCATTTCAGGTTATATCCCTCAACCGATTCAATTCTCTTTTTTCCGACCAGCAAAGTATTATAAACCACTTCGTATGGCTGAAGGTCGGGATGAGTAAACTTAATACCGTTTATAACCTGTCCTACGCCGTTCCCCATCGAACCCCTGGGTGAACTGTTCGCAAAATGAGACGGATAAATCATTGGAGAAATGTAGTCCAGGTTCCATCCTATCGATTCAAGAGTTTGCCCAATCTCTCCGTGATCCCGGGACGAAATCAGCGGCATTCCGAAAACATCCGCAGACAGGATGGTATCCTCGGGAACATTCTGCCTTATATAGGCAATAAATTCTTCGATGTATTCACGCCTTTCTTTTCCTTCTTCAATGTTTAACAGCTCATATTCGTAAAGCGATGTTTCGGGAAAACGGACATAGTCAAATTGTATCTCATCAAAACCGAAGTTTATTGCCTCCTGTACTATGGCCAGAATATAATCCCAGCTGTCCCTGTTTGTGGCATCAAGCCAGTAAACTCCGCTACCGTCGCTGCTCTGATCAAACAACCGCCCATTATGATGTATTGCCATCTCGGGCTTGTATTTTGTTATAACACTGTCTTTAAATGTAACCACCCTGCCTATGACCCTTATGTTGTTATCGTGCAGTTTCTTTATAATCTTACTGATATCAATGTCATTGCGGCACGCATTCGCCGCTTTGACATCGGGAATTTCAGATTTATACGTAATTATGCCCCAATCGCTTTTTATATCTATAACATACGAATTTATTTCGGTCCGGTTTGCAAGATCTATATAATGTTCGAGGCGGCTGCTGTCCTGGAAGGATCCAGGTTTCAAATATAATGCTTTAACAGGCTGAAATTCAAGCTTTGGTATTGGCGTTACCGTTGGCTTCGGTGTCGGCGCAGGTGTTACTGTTGGTGCTTCGGTGGGACTTTCGGTCGGTGACGGCTCCACTGTCGGCTTATTCGTTACAGCAGGTGTTATTGTAGCCAACGATATAGTAGGACTTATATCACCGTTACCGGTTTCCGGCGGCGTTTGACTGTTCTTCCATATATACAGTCCTAACAATGTCAATGATATTATAACCGCCGCAGTCAATAATGTTATTGTAATCCTGTTTTTCTTTCGCTGCATTTTTGCATTTTTCATTTGTTTTTCATTTTCCATTAACGGGTTCCCCCTGTATTCTTATTCTTATCCTGAGTATACACCAAAATCCGGAATTACAAAAATCATTCAGGCAAAAAAGCGTCTTCAACATAAGTATTTCCTGAGTTCCAGAAAATCCATTCCGTATATCCCGCGTCGTATACAGCCTGGATCTGGGCCCTGTACTGTTCCACACCATAATTGGTATAGTATCCCTCAGGAATATAGGTGGCGGTAAAACCTTGCAGGTATGGCCTCATCTTTACGTCAACACCGGCATTTTCAAGCCTTCGTTTTGCAACAATAAGGGTATTGTATACAACTTTATATGGCTCAAGATCGGGCTTTTCAAACAGAATACCGTTTATATTCGTTCCTGTGCCGTTTCCTGAATAATGTTTGCTGTTGTTGGCATAATGCGACGGATAAATCATTGGCGAGATACAGTGTATGCGTTCGCTTATTGATTCAAGAGTCTGCCCTATTCCGCCGGCATCCCTGGTTTGAATGCAAACATTTCCAAAAATATCGGCCGAAAGGGTAACGCCCGGCATTTGCTCAATTGCGGTTTGTATAAACTCATCTATATATTCGCTTTTTTCTTTCTCAAAATAGCTCATATCATACTTAAAGTTTGTAGTTTCAGGAAAACGTATATAGTCAAACTGGATTTCATCAAATCCAAGGTCGATGGCCTCTATTGAAATATCAATAATGTATTGCCATGCTTCCTCCTTTGAAGGATCCAGCCAGGCAAGATGGGAATTCCCTACAGGAGCCTTGAAGACCTCTCCTTTGCTGTTTTTAAGACTCATTCCGGGTTCCTTGAACGGCATATAAGGATCATTGAAGCATACCACCCTGCCTATAACTTTTATATTATTTTCATGGAGCTTACTGATAACCTCCCGTACATCGTATTTTTTCTCCCATGCCCCATGTTTCAGTGCAAGGGGGACCTGCGTTTCATAGCATATCTTGCCGTAATCATCCTTAACATCTATGACAAACGCATTGATCTCGGTTCTGTTGGCCAAATCGATAAAATGCTGGAGCCTTGAAGGACTCCCCGCAGTGTTGGCACTTAAATATAAACCTTTAACCTCAATGGAGGCGGTGGGTAAAGGAGTGGGTGACGGTATGGGAGATGGCGTTGGTGTGGCGGTAGGATCCGATGTTGGAGTAAGTGCAGCCGTTGGATTGCTTTCACTGACAGCCTGTGTCGGTGAAGGTGATGTATGTAAATTTTCATTTCGGTTATTTTTTCCGTCATTGACTAGGAGGTTGATAAGTAAGCCGATTCCGCATCCGGCGACTATTATGGTAATTATGTTAATCATTAAATTCTTTTGTCTTCTCCGCATAAACAAGGCACCTCATAAATTCATCCATTCAAATTTAGCAAGTAAGGTGGAGTTTTACTCCACCTGGACACAAATTGGGAAATAAAAGCAAAATCGTTTAAACAGTCTATACTGATTATAATGAAAACAACTGTTCCATGCAACATACAATTGATGACATTTTGTTCATGTTCAAATTTTGGTATGACAGCGGCTTATTCGGGTGATTTTGGGACATTTTCAGTAAAATTATGCCTTGTTTTTTGTTTTTGGTTTTGATACAACCGCCATAATATACCCGAAAAATACTGCTGCCGCAATTCCGACGGCACCTGACCTGACACCACCGCTGAATGCGCCAATCAGTCCTTTTTTGTCCACATCCTCCATAACACCTTTTGCAAGAACATTTCCAAACCCGATGATTGGTACGGTTGCCCCCGCACCACCCCACTCAACCAAATATGGATATATTCCTAGTGCACCAAGAATAACGCCGGCTACAACAAATATAACCATTATTCTTGCAGGCGTCAGTTTCGTCAGGTCAATAAGCAGCTGTCCGACAACACAGATAAGTCCGCCGACAATAAAAGCCCTTACAAATTCCATTCAATTCACCTCGGTAAAAATCTTTTATATCATTTCAATACCGACTGCATGAGCAATTGCAGGTATGCTTTCACCCTGCTGCACGCTTATGGGACTGTGAAGCGCGCCTGTTCCCACAAACAGAACCCTGTTTATCTCACGCTTTGATAGTTTTTCAAGAATATAACCGGCCAGGACTGTTGCCGAACAGGCACATCCGCTTCCACCGCAATCTGTTTTCTGCTTTTGCTGGTCATATATCATCACTCCGCAGTCATCATAATAGTCTTTTATTGTTATACCATTTTCTTCAAGCAGCTGTAGACACAGGTTCCTGCCATGAATCCCCAGGTCTCCTGTTACTATTAAGTCATAATGGTTCAACGGAAGGTTTGTTTCCCTGAAATGTGCCGTTATCGTATCACAGGCTGCGGGTGCCATTGCAGAACCCATATCGTTTGCATCAGTTATTCCCATATCAACAATTTTCCCCGTTGTAACATGAACAACCCGTGGTCCGTCGCCTTCCTTTCCCACCAATACCCCGCCTGCTCCGGTAACCGTCCATTGTGCGGTGGGTGGCCTTTGGTTTCCAAATTCCAGCGGGAACCTGAATTGTTTTTCAGCCGAACAGAAATGGCTTGATGTTATGCAAACGCATCTCTCGGCAAAGCCACCTTCAACCATCAGGCTTCCCAGGGTTAATGATTCAGCCATTGTAGAGCAGGCGCCATAAAGTCCGAAAAAAGGTATTTCGCTTTCCCTTACTCCAAAATTTGCAGCAATACACTGGTTGAGCAAATCACCTGCAAATATATATTGAATATCACCTGATGAAACATTGCCCTTCATAAGTATCTTTGCCAGCGTTTCTCTTAAGAATTTGCTCTCGGCCTTTTCAAAACTCTCCTCACCGAAATATTCGTCTTCAATTATCTCGTCAAAAAACCTTGCCAGGGGCCCGTGACCCTCTTTGGCTCCTACAATTGAAGCCCATGACTGTATTACGGGTTTGCCGTCCAGCCGTATTGTCTGTTTCCCCAATCTTGTACCCATAATTTCCTCCCTTTCTCATGGATGAAGAATCGGTAAAACCGGTTACTGTCCACAGGTACTAGTTTTTAGTACTAATCTGCGGGTCCTGCTTCGGGGTTATAATCAAATTAACCGGAATGCAACGTGGCTTTAAAGTGTGCTGCCCTGTGTCAAATCACCCGAATCACCCGCTGTTGTACTAACATCCCGACAGAAGCAAAAACTGTCATTTCATCTTACAAGATAATATATAATTCCCGCTATAATTGAAGATATAATCCCATACACAAGAACAGGCCCTGCAATCAGAAACATTCTCGCACCCACACCCATGACATATCCTTCTCTTTTATATTCCATTGCGGGAGATACAATAGAATTTGCAAATCCTGTCACGGGAATTGCAGCACCTGCTCCTCCGATTCTTCCGATATCGTCATATACGTTCAGTCCTGTCAGAAATGCTCCTATGAATATCATGAAAAGTGTTGTCAATGAACCGGCGTCCTCCTTGGCCATGCCTGTATTCAGCAATGCTCTCAAAATCAGCTGGCCTACCGTGCATATTATTCCGCCAACAAAAAAGGCCATAACAAGATTTTTAGCCTTTGGACTTTTTGGAGCTTGCTCCTGGGACCACTTTTTATATTCTTCCTTAGTCCTTTTCTGTTCCATTTGCTGTCACTCCTTTTTTATATCTAACTGGTAAACATGTCAGTAAATCCTGTTCATGCAGCCATGATGCTCCAGGAGGACAAACACCCCTTTTTGAGGTATTTGCTCCCTTGGTTTTGCCGAAAGAACAAGAAGCGTGATAGCAGCTCCAAGCAGCAGAACAGATAAAACAACAACTATCCACAAATATCTTGTTCTGTTTATAATTCTTCCTATCATTTAACGACCTCCCAGCCACTACTTTATCAAAAAAATCATGTTTATTTTTTGAACCTTGCCCATAAAATATTCTTCTAAAAACGCCAAAGGAAACTTATGTAAACAAAAAAGATCCGGCATAAAACCGGATCTCAGTTCAATTGTCAGTTATAAAATTTAAAATTCAAAAACAAATTTTTCACCGTCGTAATCAACAGATACAACAGAGCCGCTTGATATTTCGCCTTTCAGGTATTTCTCGGCAAGCTCGTCTTCTATATACTGCTGAATCTTCTTTCTAAGCGGCCTTGCACCGTATTTCGGGCTGTATCCCTTTTCAACCAGTGCATCTTTGGCCTTTTGGGAAACATTTATATCAATTCCTTTTTCCAGGGCATTTCTTCTGACTTCTTCTATCATCATATCCACAATCTTGTTCAGCTGTTCTTTTGTCAGCTCTTCAAAAACAATAATGTCATCCACCCTGTTCAAAAACTCGGGGCGGAAAGTGTTTTTTACCGCATCCATCACCTGTTTTTCAAGAGCAATGTTGTTTTCATTATTATACCCTATACTGTAAGCCCGGTTACTGGTTCCCGCATTCGATGTCATGATTATGATTGTGTTTTCAAACCCCACCGTTCTTCCTTGGCTGTCGGTCAGCCTTCCGTCCTCCATAATCTGAAGCAGCATGTTGAAAACATCGGGATGGGCTTTTTCGATTTCATCAAGCAGGATTACCGAGTAAGGCTTCCTGCGTACTTTTTCGGTTAATTGTCCACCCTGATCATAACCTATATACCCGGGAGGTGCACCAATCAATTTTGAAACGGTATGCTTTTCCATGTACTCGGACATGTCAAGCCTGATCGTTGCATCCTCGCTGCCAAACAATTCTGCGGCAACGGCACGGGCGAGCTCAGTTTTTCCGACACCGGTAGGCCCTACAAAAATAAATGAGCTTGGCTTGCGCTTCTTCCTGAAATCCGATCTGTTACGCCTAATCGCCTTAGACACGCTCTCAACGGCCTTGTTCTGCCCGACAACCCTGTTGTGCAGCCGCTCTTCCAGTGTAATCAATTTTTGGGCCTCTGCTTCGGTTATCCTGCTGACCGGGATTTTCGTCCACGATTCGATTACATGGGCGACATCATCCATGGTAACGTCCATTGTTCCGTATTTCTCGGTAAGCTCGTTGATTTTTTCCTGCAGCCTGCACTCCTCGACCTTATAGTCGGCCGCCTTCTTGTAATCGTCATGCAGCGCGGCCTGTTCCTTTGCTTCCTGCACTTTCTGCAGTTCAAGCTTAAGGGACTCAAGCTCAACCAAACCCTGGTTCATCAGGTTAACCCGTGAACCCGCTTCATCTATAACATCAATTGCCTTATCGGGCAGAAACCTGTCATGAATATACCTGTCGGACAGAATTACGGCGTATTCAATAACGTCATCGGGAATCCTTACATGATGGTAATCTTCATAATAACCCTTTATGCCCTTCAGGATTTCAATCGACTCGGCTATGGTCGGTTCATCCACCAGGACCGGCTGGAACCTTCTTTCCAATGCCGCATCCTTTTCAATATGCTTCCTGTATTCATCCAGCGTTGTAGCACCTATAACCTGCACTTCTCCCCGGGCAAGGGCGGGCTTTAGAATATTGGCTGCATTCATCGCACCGCCTTCCGCGTCACCTGCACCAATAATATTGTGCAATTCATCAATTACAAGTATTATATTTCCATTTTCCTTTGCTTCCTTCAAAATTGATTTCATTCTTGCCTCAAACTGGCCCCTGAACTGTGTACCTGCTACAATCGCAGCCAAATCAAGCAGATATATTTCGCTTGTAAAAAACCTCGCAGGTACCTGCCTGTTTACAATACGAACGGCCAATCCCTCGGCTATTGCAGTTTTCCCCACGCCGGGCTCTCCAATCAGCACTGGATTGTTCTTTGCCCTTCTGTTCAGAATCTGGATTACCCGATCAATCTCACGCTCACGGCCGATGATCTTGTCGATTTCACCTCTTGCAGCTTTCTCTGTCAGGTTTGTGCCATAAGTGTCAAGGTATTTCCGTTTCGCCTGTTTCTTTGTCTTAACCCTTACACCGTCATAATTTCCACTTTTTTTGTTGTCTTCAGCCGATGATTTATCCTCGGAAGGCATATTGCCGAAAGCGCGGAGAAGCTGGTTGCTCTTGCCTTCATCATTATCTGAAAAAGCTTCTTCCAGGTTGTCCATATCCATATTCTCAAATAAATTCATCATCTGGTTGCTTAAGTTCTCAAAATCCTGCGGTGTCATGCCGGTCTGCTGTATAATCTGATTTAACGGTGCAATACCCTGTTTTTGGGCACACTGCATGCATAATCCTATGGGTTCCTGCTTTCCGTTAATAACCTTGGTTATAAAAATAACTGCAATATTTTTCTTGCATATGGAACATTTCATCATTATCATCATCTCCATTCCTGGCGGGATCTCTCCATGGACGTAACCTGAAACCATTATCCCGTTTGTTTAAATCTATATTAAAAGCTTATATTCAATCTTATATATTAATTTTATCATATATTCTGTGTTTTGACCAGAAAAAAGTTTGTCCTTCCCTAACCTTAATGGTAAAAAATAGTAATTTTCAAACCAGCCTTTTCTTCACCTTTATGCAATTGCCTCTATGATTAAACGATATATCATCGCATAAACTTCTGACTATCAAGAGACCCCTGCCGCATTCGGGCAGCTCCATTATATCATCATCAATATGATTATTTTCCACATTTAATATTTTATGAACATCAAACCCCTGTCCCTGGTCTCTTATCGTTATGCTCAGGATATCCTTTTCCCTGATGCATACATCCATATAAACCCTCTTGTTGCAATTCAAAAGATTGCCATGCTCTATGGCATTTTGCAGAAGTTCGTTCAGTATTATTTTTACGTCAAAGGACTGATCGCTGTTTATACCTACCGAGTTCTCCAGGTACGAAATTATACCTCTGACCGTTTCACATACAGCATTGACATCATTCAAAATAAAACCCCTGTATATTTTTTTCACACTCATTTGACCAGCTCCATCAGTCTCACCTCTAAACAGTGAAACCCATAATAATCATCCTGTTTATTATTTACCACCATGTTGGCTATTTTTTCAGAATTCTTCTAAATTTCTCAAGAGTTTTTCTTTCAAGCCTCGAAATATACATCTGGGAGACATTGAAACTTGCTGCTATTTCCTTTTGAGTCCTGTTTTCAAAGTACCTTAGCCTGATAAACTTCTTTTCGGTATCACTGAAATGCTGCATTGATTTTTCAAGAAAATCCCTGTTGTTGATTTTTTCAAAGGATTCGTCGTCTTCCCCGATTGCCTCATAAAGCTCCAGGTCGTCATCATCGTAAATTGACTGGTCAAAGGATTGAATTTTATAGACATTCCAGGATTCAATAATTTCTAGTATTGTTTCTTCACTGAGATTCAACTGTGCGGCAATTTCATCAACCCTCGGAGCCCTGCCGTTTTTCTGCATGAGCATTTCCCTGGTCTGGTTCACCTTCTGGTATATTTCATAAATCCTTCGCGGAACACGTATTACCGAAGCCTTATCACGGAAATAACGCTTAATTTCACCTATTATGGTAGGCGTGGCAAAGCTTACAAATTTGACATTTGCATTTACATCAAAGCGTTCAACGGCATTTATCAATGCCATGCACGCAACCTGGTACAAGTCGTCATATTCCACTCCACGGTTTATAAATTTCTTGGCAAGAATCTCAGCCAGGTATATGTACCGGGAAACAATCTCGTTCCGGATATTCAGATCCTTTGTTTTACGATATTGCAAAAACAAGTGCCTGTCGGAAACTTCATTCTGGTTTTCTTGCTTATTATCCATTAATGGAATCCCCCAAATTTTTTCCAATTGTAATTATACAGTCGTCATCATTGCATGTGATACTGAATTCATCTGTTAAAGAAGATATAATGGCCTTTGCAAAATCTCCCGAATCACCTTCGAACAAGTTCCCGGCAAGACAGTTGGGCACTTTGAAAAATGCCTGAAAACCTTCATCGAATAACTTGAACCTTACATCGTAATACCTGCCCGAATCGCAGCCTGATGAAACAATTCTCGTGCAGATTTCGGAAACAACAACTTTTATATCCTCAACGGTATCAATATCAAATCCGATCCTTGATACCAGACCCGACACTGCAAGCCTGATAAACCCCACATATTCGGCTTTTTTAGGGAGATTTATTATAATCTCATCAAAGTTCTGGTTCATACTGCTTCCTCCAGGATAAATACTTTGTCAAGCCCGGTAATTCGGAAAAGTTTCTTTATATTATCACGGAGCCGGTATATGTATACATTGTTCTGATGGTTTTTCACCCTTTTAAGAGCTCCGACCAGGATACCAAGACCGGTGCTGTCTATATACGATAATTTGTCACAGATGAGTTCAATATCCTGTGTCCCGTCACCAATCAACTCGTATAACCTTGTCTTAAATTCAGGCGCTGTTGAAATATCAATTTCTCCGCTAAGGACTATCCGAACCTTTCCGTTTCCGCCATGGTTGTCCACTTTCATTTCAAACATAAGTGCTCCTCCTTAAACTAAAATATCCCACTTCAGTCCAAACTGCCGATAAACTCCAATGCCCTGTCCATCCGCTCGGTATTTTGCACTATGCCTATTACTGCGCTGTCTGCATAAATATTGTTTCCTTTTATGAATTCATTCCCGGATATGTCTATTCCATATATATATGAAGGACCTTCCACAACATCACCGGCTTCTGACTGTTCAATTATTTCCTTGCCGCTCACATAGCTTTCCTCCGGAAAATCAAAACCGCCAACCAGATCATCCAGGGGAAGGAACATTCCCTGGGTTAAGTGCATTTCAAAGTTTTCCCTGTCCATAATGACGATATCCACGTCCTTGGCCGCTATCATCGCAACGAATTTCATCTGGGTTGCATACTCATATTGCGGGTCTTCTGACATACTGCTTAAAAATTGAACAGAAGGGGCAACAGTTCCGGGCAGCCTTTCCTTGACGTTATTTTCCACCTGGGTTTGATCCTGACAGTAGACCTTGCCATAGCAAACAACAACAAAATCAGGATTTACATGATTTATACAGCTTCGTATTGAAAAAAACAAAACAACAATAACCAAAACCGATACAATCATATGTATCTTATAATAATGGAAGAAATTTTCCAGCTTAATCGGATCAACTTTAAGCAGCCTGGCCAATAGGGGAGGGTTTTCCCGCAATGCCCTCTGCCGTTCTTCCTCATTTTTGTCAATATAGGTTATTCCCATGAGCAAGTTATACGCCTGGGTAACATCTTCTATTGTATAGCCTCTTTCATCTTTTTCCATGGTTTTGAATTTCCTGGTTAAAATGCCGTATCTCTTCGATACATCATCCTTCGTAGCATCCGGATTCAATTCCATAATTTCAAGAGCTTTTTCCCTGTCAAGTTTAATCATAGAAGACCCCCCTTTAATCTGACTACTCCTTTGGTTTCATAGTAGGGAATAATAATACATCACGTATTGAAAAGGAATTTGTAAACAGCATGACAAGCCTGTCAATACCCACGCCGAGGCCGCCTGTCGGAGGAAGCCCATGTTCCAGGGCCAGAATATAGTCTTCATCCATCATATTGGCTTCTTCATCGCCCTGTTCCCTCTTCCTGACCTGGGCGAGGAACCTTTCCTTCTGATCTATCGGATCATTCAATTCGGAATAAGCATTAGCCATTTCACGTCCTGTTATAAAAAGCTCGAACCGCTCGGTCAGCTCAGGTTTACCGGGCTTTCTTTTTGTCAGCGGTGAAACCTCAACAGGATAATCCATAATAAATGTAGGCTGTACCAGGTTTTGTTCCACAAACTCCTCGAAGAACAGGTTCAGTATTTCGCCTTTTTTGGTTTTACCCTCAGTCTCGAGGCCCTTTTCCTTTGCCAGTGCAACTGCTTCGGCATCTGTTGCAACAGTGTCGAAATCAATACCAGTGTACTTTTTAACAGCCTCTGTCATTGTCATACGTGCCCAGGGCAGGGACAAATCAATTTCATTGCCCTGGTACTCGAACTTCCGTGTGCCCAGCACAGTGTCGGCAATATGGATATACAGGTCTTCTGTCAGTTTCATCATTCCGTGGTAGTCTGTGTAAGCTTCGTATACTTCCAGCAATGTAAATTCAGGATTATGTTTTATCGACATGCCTTCATTTCTGAACATGCGCCCCAGTTCATATACCTTCTCCATACCGCCTACAATCAGTCTTTTCAAATATAATTCGGGTGCAATGCGCAAATACATATCCAAATCCAGGGTATTGTGATGGGTAATGAAAGGCCTTGCATTTGCACCGCCCGGAATTATGTTTAAAATAGGAGTTTCAACCTCAAGAAACCCCCTGCTGTCCAGGAAATTCCTTATTGCAGAAATGATCCTGCTGCGGAGGATAAAGGTCTTCCTGACTTCGGGATTGACAATAAGGTCCAGGTACCTCTGGCGGTAGCGTGTGTCGGTATCTTTAAGCCCATGGAATTTTTCCGGCAGCGGCCTTAATGACTTGGACAAAAGGGTGTATTCCTGGACTCTTACACTTATTTCACCCATGTGTGTTTTAAAGACCGTTCCGTTAACGCCTATAATATCGCCAATATCCAATTTTTTAAATTCATCATAAGCTTCTTCACCAAGTTCATTTACACGGACAAAAAGCTGAATTTTCCCGTCCCTGTCGTGGAGATCGCAAAAACTGCTTTTTCCCATCCCCCGTTTTGCCATAAGCCTGCCTGCAAGGGATACTGTTTTTCCTTCAAATTCTTCAAAAGAATCAATTATCTCTTTTGTTTTATTCGTTACATTATATTTTACAATATGGAACGGATCCTTCCCCATTTCCTGTAAATAGCTGAGTTTTTGCCTTCTTATCTTCAGGATTTCATTCAGGTCCTGAACCTCTCCGGTGTTATTTTTGATGTTTTCCGACATTTATAGTCCTCCTGCATTTATATTACTGCATTTTTCCCGATAAGCAACAGGAAAAGCAATTAAAAACAAAAAAGCATACACAAAAACAGCTTACATATTAATGTAAACTGTTTTATTATTAAAATATTATACCCTATGAAACTTATGATAACAATACTTACCTAATTATTTATAAATCTGAAGAATTTTAAGCCGTACCGTTCCGTCAGGAACCTGGACTGTTACAATATCGCCAGGCTTTTTCCCCATAAGTGCACGTCCAACGGGAGAATCATTGGAAATTCTTTGTTCAAGCGGATCTGCTTCCGTAGATCCTACAATATGGTAATCAACCTCTTCATCAAAATCCATATCGTATACTTTAACCCGGGTTCCCAATCGGACAGAATTTGTATCTATTTCATCATCATCGATCACTATGGCATTTTTAAGCATATTTTCCAGTTGTACAATCCGGAGTTCATTCTTAGCCTGTTCATTTTTAGCTTCATCATACTCTGAATTTTCAGAAATATCCCCAAATGCTAATGCCTGCCTTATCCTTTCTGCGATCTCCCGTCTCTTTTCCCCTTTCAGACGCTCCAACTCATCCTCAAGCTTTCTAAGTCCTTCATAAGTTAAAAATATCTCTTTGCCACTCATGCAATGATACTCCTTTTTCAGTTTTCTCTCTGTATCCCCCATTAAAACCTACAGTAAAGAGTTATAATAATTTATCCAGTTCAAATACTTTTATTCCCGAACCGGAATATTTATCGTTAAGTTTTTGGTGGGAGTACCTGATACTTTTAAATCCCCTTTAAAATAATCCATATATGCTATTAATATATTAATATGCATAAAGTTACATATGGGAGAAAAACTTCCCCCATTACATTTCTAACATTATAAAGCACACATTCTATTATGTCAAGAACATAGGCACAGTGATTCAACCGATAGAATGGAAATTTTTACACCCAGCAGTTCTTCTGCTTCGGATATTGCAATATCCTTGTTATTCATCAGCATATGAAGTAAAAACTCCGGCAGCATCTGATTATCAAATCTTTGGACTAATTTTATGCCAAGTTTTTTCAGCAATTTCTTTTGATAAGAATAACCTATCCTGTACTGCCTGTTTGACCCGGGATTTATTATTTTTTTTGCGCCGGTGTCAATCTTTATTCCGTTAAAAGGATGCTCGGTATTGTTCTCTTCAAATGAAATCCAGAGATCGGTTCTTGCAAGGACACCATAATCTTCCGAGATACAAACCGGGACACCGGTTTCAGCCATGAATTCATCCCAGGTTGTATTTAAATCACTGTCACAGGCTATTACATTTACGAGCCTGAAATTTCTCAATACCGACATCAGCCCTGACCTGACGTAATCCTTTCCGGCTCCTGACAACGTAACAGTCATGGTATGAATTTCAAGGTCCTTCAGCGGATCCAGAGAAAAAAGCAAATGAACGTTTTTTCTTATACTTTCGGTGAGACAACCGCCTTTTTCAACCGACCATTCACCGTCCATATACTCTTTCAAAGGTTTCTCAAGCAAATAATGCTCAATATTATTATTCTTTACAGCCAGTATCCATTTTTTCATGGTCCTGTTTTTTCCTGTTCTGTTTTTGGATGAAAATGTGTCCGGCCGCGGCATTGTAATAATATATAGAAACAGGTTTTTATCGAATTCTATAAAATCGACATGAACGGGTGCGGATATGAAACTCTGGAACCAGCCGTAAATCCTGTTAAAAGGGAAAAACCCGGCCTTTTTATCAGCTTTTTCGGATGCCAAAACCAGTGCATAAGCCATAAATAACCCTCAGAGCATTTAATCTTTTTCAGCAGCTGTTTGTATTTAATTTTTATGGCTTATACTCGCGGAATATTACAATTAAAATAATGGCTTCCGGGAAAAAACAGGATTAAATGTTTGTATAACAGCGGGTGATTCGGGTGATTTTGACGACGCAGAGCAACATACTTCGAAGCCATGCTGCATTCCTGTAAGTTTAGAGCGTGGAACTGAGCGACCCGGGATATGGAGACATCAATGCCGGATTAATTTTATACTGCGGAGCGGGTATTTTAGTAAGTGCTTTATTGCTCAAGGAGACAAAACACCTGAAGCAGGACCCGCAGATGAATATTGCAAATTAACAGTTCTGAACAGTAACATTAAAAAACCGGTGAAGTCACAAAAACCTAATAAAGCGCCTGCTTTATCTCCTTCGCAAGCTTCAAGTTTATGCCTTTAACCCTGCAGAGCTCTTCCTCAGTAGCCTCACGTATTCTTTTTACCGAACCGAATTCTTTAAGCAGTGCTTTTTTCTTTTTCGGGCCTATGCCCTCTATTCCATCGAGCACCGAGCCCACCTGACTCTTCTTCCTTTTTAGCCGGTGGAAGCTTAACGAATAACGGTGCACCTCTTCCTGTATTGCCGCAATCATTGAATATAACTCAGGCTCTTCCCGGAGATCCTTGTTAATGTGATCATTTACCAGCCTTTCGGTTTGGTGTTTGTCATTTTTGACCATGCCCACCACCGGCAGGTCAATCTGAAGTTCCGAAAGAACCTCTTCAACGGCATGAACATGCCCTATGCCCCCATCCAGAAGGATCAGGTCGGGACATTCGGAGAAACTTTCGTCTCCGGTCGCTTCCTTAAGGCGTTTAAGCCTCCTGTACAATACTTCCTGCATGCAGGCATAGTCGTTTTGATCCTTTACATTTTTTATCTCAAATTTTCTATAGTGGGATGTTTTTTTTGCGCCGTCCTCAAAAACCACCATACCGGCAACCATGCCCTGGCTACCGGTGTTTGAAATATCATAAGCTTCGATCCTGTGAGGTATATCATTCAGTTCCAAATCTTTTTTCAGGATGTCCAGTGCTTTTCCGAGATTTTCCCATTTGCCCGCATAATTAATTTTGAACTTGACAAATTCCTCCTCCGCATTCTTTACGGCAAGGTCTATCTGGCTTTTCCTGTCCCCGCGTACGGGCAGATGCAGTTTTACGGATTTTCCGCGGACGGTCTTCATCCATTGCTCCAAAACATCTGTATTTGCAGGAAGATGCGTTAACAGTATTTCAGGCGGAATTTCCCTTCCATTCCCGTAAAACTGGGTCAGGAATGTTTCCATTATCTCTTCGTCGGACATATTATAAGTCTTTTCCATGAAATTTACATTTTTGCCCATTAATTTGCCATTGCGGACAAAAAGCACAATTACCAGGCTGTTAATCTCATCGCGGACTAATGCACATAAATCCCTGTCTTCAAACTTCGTTGACAATACAAGCTGTTTTTCTGCTATATTGGTTATGCTTTTTATCTTATCCCGAATCGAAGCCGCCTTTTCATATTCCATGTTTTCGGCATATTCCTGCATTTTTTTCTGAAGCTCGTTCAGTACTTCGTCCTGCTTACCTTCCAGGAACCTGCAGGCTTCCTTCACAATATCATTGTAATCCTTCCTGTTTATAAATCCTGCACATGGCGCAGAGCAAAGCCTGATATGATAGAACAGGCAGGGACGCTGGCTGTCTCCTTCGCTGATTTGGCGGCTGCAGGTTCTCAGCGGAAATATTCTTCGTAATACTTCCAGGGATTTACGTGCATCGGAAACCTTGGTATAGGCACCGAAATATTTTGAACCATCCTTTTTTACAGTCCTTGTCAACTCAATTTTAGGAAATATATCCTGAGTTGTTATGCGTATATACGGATATGTTTTATCATCCTTCAGGAGAATATTATATCTTGGCTTATGAAGCTTAATAAGAGTATTTTCAAGTATTAGGGCTTCAGACTCGGTTTTTGTTACTATGGTTTCAATGGTGTTTATTCTTGATACAAGCGATCTTGTCTTGGGGTCTTTTTCTTCAGGATTCTGAAAATATTGCCTGACACGGTTCTTTAAGATTTTTGCCTTACCAACATAAATAATCCTGCCCGATTTATCCTTCATCAAATATACTCCGGGCAAATCGGGGATATTCTCAAGAATTTCCTTTATTTTATCCATAACTTAAGCACTTTCTATTTATACTGATCTGTCATGCCCCTTTCCACAAACAATTCAAGCTCATTTATGGCAAGCTGTTCATCCGGCCCGTCTGCTATCAGTAACACTTTCTCACCTTTGCTGATGCTGAGTGACAAAATACCTAACAAACTTTTTGCATTTGCCTTGCGGTCATTTTTCTGTATCCATATATTGGATTCATAACCTGATACTTTTTGTATCAAGCGCGCAGCAACTTTTGATTCCAACCCGGATTCATTTCTGATTGTAATTTCTTTACTGATCATCCCAGTTCCCCCTGATAACCTGAATTCTCTTTACCATCATTATAGCCTGCATATTTTTTATCATACCTATTATACAATGATAGTACAGGGTTTTCAAATAAATTATTTTTCTTTGGCAATAAATTTGACATTGGTCTCCATATCCGGGCCGCTCAGTTCCACGCTCTCAATTTCACCGGAATGCAGCATGGCTTTGAATTATGCTTCTGTGTATCAAATCATCCGAATCACCCGCTGTTATACTTACATGTGAACAGCAGCAAATATATTTCCATTACGAAAGTATGTGCTTTAAAAGCCGCGAGCAGCAAGATGCCGGACTTTTCAGGCTTTTCTAACCGCTTTTCGGTTTACCGTAAAGTAAATACCTCCGGATATTAAAATAATGCCTGCGGCAATGCCGGTCAACTCCAACGATTTCCACATCCGGATGATATCAACCGCCTTCCATTTTGCAATGTTAATGAACTGTATGCCTTCATCCAGCATATAAGTCATCGCATCCTGGTAAACCCTTCCGACAAAATCGGTAACAGGCGCAAAAAGGAGACTCAATATGAAAATGGCAAGCGAAATATATGAAAGCGCCGGCAGCGATATTCTGAAGGGTTCCTGATAAACCGCAGGTTCGTTTGGCTTGATGCTTTTTATTTTCTGCATTATTTTATCTTCAAGCCCTTCAAGTTCAAAATCATACTCCAGACTATCAAGGGTGGAATAAAAATTCTGCCATATGATCAGCCTGTCCTTGCATTTATCGCATATTTCAAAATGTTTTTCAAGTTTTTTGTGTTTTTTCGGATCAAGCGAATTGTCAAGGAATAATGAAATATCTTTTTCATTAATATGCATATTCATGCCTCCCTATAATATTCGTTCATCTTCTCCTTCAGCATTTTTCTCGCCCTGTAAATTCTATTCTTCACAATACTTAAAGGTACGTTCATGGTTTTTGCAATCTCCTCGTAACTTAATCCCGCCTGGTGAAAAAGGAGCAGCGGAGTTTTATAGCCTGGTTTGAGCAATCTTATCTGTTCTTCCAGCCACTGTTTCTTCTCCTTTTTAACCAGCACCTCATCAGCCGACTCACCTTCGGTATCTTCCATAACCGGCTCGTCACCGGCTGCAACCGAGTAATTCTTATTCTTGCGTATGGTATCAATGCATGTATTGTGAGTTATCCGGCTAATCCAAGCAGAGAACTTCATATTGGTATCGTACATATCAAGTTTTCTGAATGCTTTAAAAAACACTTCCTGTGTAATATCTTCAGCCAGGTGAGTGTCCCTGAGAAAACGAAGAGCTATGGAATATACAAGCTTTTTGTACTTCGCAACAAGATACTCGAAAGAATCGGTATCACCGTTTAGGCACTTTTCAACAATTACCTTATCTTCCATGCATTTTCCCTTCAGTAATTAATAACTTCACAGGATAATTTCCGGGCAAACAATGGGAAACTGCCATGCTGTTTCATCATGGTTTAAATAATTTAATTCCTGTTAGGCAATAATAACTTACCTAATAAAAATTATACGGATACTTCGCATCGAAAGTCTGATAGTATCATAACTATTATGGCATTATTTTAAGTATAAATAAAGGGCTGCCAATCACTTCCGCGCTTTTCAGAAATATTAACAACCATATGTATTCTGCCGATAAAAATAATAACTTGAAAAAGTCAAAGTTCTTGGATAATAAGATATGGCGGGGGGTTATTATGCTGGAGAAAATCAAGCGTAATCTTTCCCAAACACGGGAAAGGTTAAAAAAAGATCTTCAAAAAGTTGACATCCAAAAGCTGATGTCAAGCAGAAGAGTTAACCTTTTACGAAAAATCAAAATAAGGCAGCGTCTGATTATATCTTTTCTGATTATCTCAATATTGCCGTTGATTATTTTAGGAATAGCATCATTTAACAGCGCACGAACGTTGGTATCAAATATGATTCAACAGTATACCGGACAGGTGGTAATTCAGCTCGGAAACAATGTAACCTCGGAATTCAACAAAATAACCGAAACTTCCAATTCATTTCTTTTTTCATCTTTAGTACAGAAAAGCTTCAACAATTATGATGAACTGGAGGTTTATGACAAGGGTGTTGCATATAATGATCTTATAAAGGAAATGAATATTGTATCCTCCCAGAACAGAAATATTACCGAATTAAGATTGCACTCTCCTGCAAACTCCATAATATACGTTGGAGTGCAAAACAACAGTATAAATTATGATGAAATAAGTGCTTCTTTTAAGGACAGCGGAAAGGCCTATGACTGGTATACTGTCGGCAATAACATCATACACGCAAGAAGAGTGGTGAATATTCAGACAAACAGATGGCTTGGCAGCTTTTTTGTTATCCTCAACCCCGGCAGGATAAATCAGTACTTTTCCTCCGTTAAGCTTGGGGACAAGGTTGAAATATTGTTTTTGACGGTTGACGGAACGGTTTTATATTCCACCGATCAGTCAAAATCCCCCGGAACTTCATACCCGTATGGAAATTTAATTGAAACCGTTGCGTCGAGCGGCGAGAACTACAGCGGCTTTGATATTGTATTGAAAGAAAACTCATACTGTAATTTTTACAGGTTGGAAAACACACCTTATTGCATTGTAACCGTGACACCCTATTCTTACTTGAATTCAGCCGCGAATGCAATTGGAATATCCATCATTGTTACAGGCTTAATTGTCATAGTATTGGCAGTGATTCTTGCTTTTGCCATATCCAGCAGTATATCCACTCCCCTTCTGAAGCTTGTCAACCTGATGAGGAAAGCCAGGTCGGGAGATTTCACCGAATCGGTAACCGACAACAGCAATGATGAAATTGCTGAAGTAATATCAAACTACGACGATATGATTTCAAATATTAAAAAATTGATTGAAAAAGTACAGACTTCGGTTAATGATGTAATAACAAGCGCAGAAAGGTTATTTACATCGTCGGAGCAGACGCTTGCTTCTTCGGAACAGATTGCAATAACCCTCCAGGAAGTTGCAAAGGGTTCTTCGGAGCAGGCCCAGGAAGTATCAAAGACCGTGGAATACATGAATGAACTCTCCGACGGTATTAACAATATGACTCAAAAACTCTCCAACATGTCGGGTTTAATTTCATCCACCGAAGAAACAAGCGCCGATGCGATATCCAAGGTCAAGATGCTCAATAACCGGGCCAACCAGACGAAAGAAGCTTCACTGAGAATAGTGGATGAAATAAACAGCCTTAACAATGACATGAGGCAAATCCGCAAAATAACCAAGCTGATAGTAGCCATATCCGATCAGACAAACCTACTGTCCCTGAACGCCGCAATAGAGGCGGCACGTGCAGGTGAAGCAGGCAGGGGTTTCGCCGTTGTTGCAGATGAAGTTAAAAAACTTGCCGATCAGACAAAAGAAGCCTCAATCATGATAAACAATATTATTAACGAAATAAACAGCAAGACCGAGCATGCAGTTTCGGAAGCAAGCAATACCAGTGAAATAGTACAGGAACAGATGGCTGCCGTCGAGCAAACAAATGATGCGTTCAATACAATTTCTGCCTCCATGAAGGAAATTACCGAATACATGAATGAAGTTGAAAAATCGGTAGGCTCCATGCTTACATTAAGGCAGAAAACCCTTTCGTCGATGGAAAACATTTCGGCAGTATCACAGGAAGCTGCGGCTACTTCTGAAGAAGTTTCGGCAAGTACCGAAGAACAGATGGCAAGTGCTGAAATACTTACGAATCTTTCCAGGGAAATGGATAAAATGGCCAAGGAACTTCAAAATGCGGTGTCCATGTTCAAGATTAACTGATTTGCCAGGCAGCAGGCACAATAAAAAAGGATATAACAGGTGTAATATTAGAGCGAACTGCATAACCAACCGTTATGCAGTTCATTTTGTATAAAAACCGGGTGAGGCTGTTCATCCCACCCGGCGTTCGCATTATGCGCGTAATCATTTTGGATTTTACATATGGGCTGTAAATTTATTTATTGCACCCGTCGGGCAAACCTTGATGCATGCGCCGCAGTTTTCACATTTGGAAGGATCTATTACAGCATGCATGTTAACAATTGAAATGGCCTCTTCAGGACATTCCTTGACGCACTTCCTGCACGCAATACAGGCAACCTTGCAGTTTTTTCGTGCTACTGCTCCTTTTTCCTCATTGCTGCATAAAACCGAATACTCGGATCTTGAAGGAACCATTTTTATAATCATTTTAGGGCATTCTGCAATACATTTTCCACATCCGCTGCATTTTTTCTCATCTATTCTCGCAAGACCGTTTTCCACGATAATTGCATCAAATGCACAAACTTTTTTACAGCTTCCCATGCCTACACAACCATATATGCACGATGAAGGCCCTCCTGCCATGGTTGATGCAGAACGGCAATCCATGATTCCATCATAGTCAAATTTGATTGTAACATTATCCCATGAACCGTTGCACATTACCCGGGCTACCATCTTTTCACCGGTTTTTGCTTCTACACCCATGATACCGCTCAATTTCGTTACGAGCTCAGGTCCTCCGACAGGGCATAAATTTATTTCTGCACCGTTTACAATAGCCTCGGCATAATTATCGCAACCGGTGAAGCCGCATGCTCCGCAATTTGCACCCGGAAGAGCCTCACGTACCTTTGCTGTCCTGTCGTCAACCTTCACTTCAAATTTCACCGAAGCATATGAAAGGATCAAGCCAAATAAAATCCCCAATCCCGAAACTATTGAAACAGGAATCAGAATCGTACCCATGATGCCACCTCACTTTCAATGATAATCTATTTCTGCTTTTACTAAAACACAGTAAAAATATTTCGTTTCTGCTTTTACTAAATAAATACCGTTATTATCTTAATTAAAACCGCTATATGCCAAACAACCCCTGGAATCCGAAAAATGCCACCGATACCAATGCAGCTGCAATCAATGTAATGGGAAGACCCTTAAATGCTGTTGGTATATCATTTGTCTCGATTCTCTCCCTGACACCGGAAAACAATACCAGCGCCAGTGTAAAACCGACTGCAGATGATACACCGAAAACAACAGCGTTTAAAAAGGTATATTCCCTTTCCACTATCAGCAGTGCCGAACCCAGAACCGCACAGTTTGTTGTTATCAGAGGCAGATAAATTCCCAGCGCCCTGTACAATGGAGGCATGAATTTTTTCATGACTGTTTCAACCAACTGCACAAGTGCCGCTATTACAAGAATAAATACTATCGTCTGCAGGTAGGTAAGATCATAGGGTTTAAGCAAATACTCGTTAATGGACCATGTCACAACCGATGATATAGTTATAACGAATATTATAGCACCACCCATTCCAACAGCCGTGGATGTTTTTTTGGATACGCCCAGGAACGGACATATGCCAAGGAACTTTGACAGAACGAAATTCTCTACAAAAACTGCAGCAATGGCTATCAGGATTATTTCTTTCATTATTCGTCACCTCCGTTACCGGCTGCAGCGCAACCCGGACAATTCATGCCGCATTCCGAAGCTATCTCCTTGTTCTTCACATTAAGAACAGAAAACTTCTGAATGGCGGCCACCACGAAACCAAAGGCCAGAAAACCTCCAGGCGGCAGTATCATTATAATCGCCGGATCAAACAGATTCTTTGTTACAGGAATTCCCATCCATGTACCTGACCCAAGTATTTCGCGTATGGATCCCATTATCAGCAATGCTATCGTGAATCCCGCACCCATTCCCAGGGCATCGAGGATTGACGCACCAACGCTGTTTTTACTTGCGAACATTTCAGCCCTTGCAAAAATAATGCAGTTTACAACGATTAGCGGAATATATATTCCAAGTTCCTTGTATATATCGGGTAAAAAAGCGTGAAGAAGCATGTCCACAATGGTTGTAAAACCGGCTATAACGGTAATAAACACCGGAATTCTTACCTTATCGGGCACCATTTTACGGATTAATGAAATAACAATATTAGAGCCCAACAGGACAAATGTGGCGGCAATTCCCATGCCTATTCCGTTCTTTGCCATCGTCGTAATCGCAAGGGACGGGCAGGTACCCAGCACCAGTTTTAAAACCGGGTTTTCCTTCATAATACCGTTCGTCAATATTGAAAGTGATCCTTTCGAAGACTTAGCCATTTAGTTTCCCCCCTCTGTTATCAGTTTCACCGAATCCAAAGCAGCCTGAACCCCTCCGGTAACGGCGCGGGATGTAATTGTTGCTCCGCTGATGGCCTGTATTTCATCAGCCGATTTCTTATTTTGCTTGACAACATTTAATGTATTGTCCGTAGTTACTTCTTTAAATTGCTCTGTAAAGCCGGGATCTTTTGCCTTTGAACCCAAGCCGGGCGTCTCGTTGTTGTCGCCTATAACAACCCCGGTAACCTGGCCGTTGATGTTTACACCTACAGTCAGTTTCATCGCTCCGCCGTAACCTTTTACTGTAACATCCATAACATAACCCACGATGGTATCATTTCTGTAAGCCTCGTAAACACCTGCTATTTTATCAGGCATACCTTCTTTCTCTATTTTAACAAACCTGTCGGCCTCAGCCATTACTTCTTTTCTGAACTGCTCCTGTTCCTGCTGTGTTCTTGCTTCAATAATTTCTTGTGTAACGCCGTTTACATAAGCCAAAGCTCCTGCTATCACCGCGCAAACAATAAAAAGCACCAGTGTCGGCTTGATTATGTTATTCCACATGTTTCTCACCTCCAAAAGCGACGGGTATGGTGTACCTGTCAATTAAAGGTGTTACAACATTCATTAAAACTATCGCGAAAGAAACTCCCTCAGGCATGTTACCGTAGAGCCTGAACAAAGTGGTGAGAATCCCACATCCTGCAGCATATATGATAATGCCTTTCCTGGTCATCGGGCATGTCACATAGTCGGTAGCCATAAACACAGCTCCCAGCAAAAGCCCTCCTGCTAAAACATGGTATAGCGGATCTCCTGTAAACAGACCTTCAGGTCCCAATATCCATGTCAGAACAGCCACCGTACCTGTAAACAGTACAGGAATATGCCATGAGATTACCTTTCTGAACAATAAATATACAAATCCCAGTAAAATTGCCAGTGCCGAGGTTTCTCCGATACATCCCGGTGTTCTTCCCAAAAACATGTCCATATATGAGTAAGCTGCACCGATGGGGGTGGCAGTGGCGGTAGCATCCAATAAACCAAGGGGTGTTGCACCGGCAACGGTATCAACAAAGGGTTCGGTCCATGTGGTCATTTGCTTTGCCCATGCTACAACAAGAATAACTCTTGCTCCCAGTGCGGGGTTCATAAAATTCTGCCCAAGGCCTCCAAACAACTGTTTTATAAGACCAGTTGCAATTACTGCGCCAACAACCGCTATCCATACAGGTATTGACGGAGGAAGGTTAAGGGCCAGTAAAAGGCCTGTTACAACCGCACTTAAATCCGAAATGGTCTGTTCCCTTTTCAATCCCTTTCTCATAAGGTATTCGGTAAGGACAGATGCTGCAACAGTCGTAACAATAATTATTGCGGAACGCAATCCGAAATAAACAATACCTGCTGCTGCAGCAGGGAGTAATGCAATTATCACATCCAGCATTATCCTTTGTGTAGTTACATTATCTCTTAAATGCGGAGATGAGCACACATACAATCTGTTTTCCAATGTTTTCACCTCAATTTCTGTTCACTTTTACCCTTCTGACAGCATCTTTACCTATACGGATGGATTGCACCAGATGCCTTTTGGACGGACATGAAAAGGAACAGCTTCCACATTCTATACAATCAAGAATATGGTATCTTTCCAGTTCGTCTGTTTTGTTTGCCATAACAAGACGGTTTATCTCCAAAGGCATCAAATTCATCGGGCATGCTTCAATGCATCTGCCGCATCGAATGCACGGCCATTCCGAAGGCAGATCGCCTTCTTTCCTGTCAAAAGCCAATATTGCATTGGTGTTCTTGATAACCGATGTTTCAAGCGAGTACTGGGCAATACCCATCATGGGCCCACCCATCAATACTTTATACGGGGTTGACTTAAACCCTCCGCAGAAATCAAACAGATCCTGCAAGGACGTACCAATGGGCGCGACAACATTTTTGGGCTGGTTCACTACCGGACCGTCAACGGTTACCCGCCTTTTTACAAGAGGCATACCGGTTTCGATATAGGATGCTATAAAGGAAACGGTGTTAACGTTGAGGACAATACATCCCACGTCAGCAGGCAGTTTTCCTGACGGAACCTTTCTTCCGGTAACCGTGTAAATAAGAGTTTTCTCGGCACCCTGGGGATACCTGGAGCGAAGGCTTTGCACAGAAATCCTTTTGTCGCTTGCGGCCAGTTCTGTTAACAGCCTGACAGCATTTGGCTTGTTATCCTCAATACCTATGATGGCCTTGGGAATATTAAGGTAATCAAGTACAAGCTTTACACCATTAATTACACTTGAAGGGTTTTCAACCATCTCCCTGTAATCCGATGTAATATAAGGCTCACACTCTGCACCATTAATAATCAGGCAATCAATTTCCTTGTCCTTAGGAGGATTGAGCTTGACATGGGTAGGAAAACCTGCGCCGCCAAGACCAACAAGGCCTGAATTCCGTATGGCTTTAAGAAAATCATCCCTGTTTTTAACTTCGGGGGGCGAAATACCGTCATATACCTCCTGTTTACCGTCTGTTTTAATCTCAACAGACATAACCAGCTTTCCGCTGGCATACAACATAGGCTCCACCCTGGTTACCGTTCCTGAAACGCTTGAATGAATCGGCGCAGATACATACGCTTCACTGTTGCCAATTATTTGTCCGACCTTCACCTCATCACCCTGTTTAACAGTAGGTGTACATGGAGCACCTATATGTTGAACCATAGGGATTATTACCTTTTCAGGGGTGTTGATAACCGAAGATTCCGACTCATAGGTATTCTTACGGTGTGGTGCAGCCACGCCACCGCGAAATACCCACCTTAACGACATAACATCACCTCGTTTCATATAGTCCTTATAATGGAAATAAAAAATCACAGAATAATAATAACACATGATATTGAAAATGTGAACAGAAAAATGTTTTTTGTATACAAGACAATATACGGTAAAATCCTTGAATAATGCTACTTTCTGCTATTTTTCCATGCCGGATAAATCAAGATCAAGACTTGAAATCAAAAGCGGCAGTTCGTTTAATTCGGTTCCAGCCAGGAAACTATTCAGGAATGAAAAATTCAATGAAGAAGAATTCCTTATCTTTATGTCGGTAACAATATTCCCCTCAAGGCCAACTGATAAAATCAATTCACCAAATGCTTCGGGCTCACGGATTATAGCTTCCCCCTTATTCCTTGTACCATTGTATGCCTTTACGTCCCCCCTGGGAATTATTTCTATTGCCTGATCAATCAGGGATATGGACAGTAGTGAATCCTCAAACATCAGCATTGTACGTGTAAAGCAGTTGCTCTCACCGGCAACGGGAACTTTGTAAGACAATACGTGGTACGGAAGGTCGGACAGCTTGCGCGTGTCTTCAGGAAAACCTGCAGAACGGGCGGCACGGCCGGTCATAACCCTGGCGATATCCTTATCTATTTTACCGATGGCACTCATCCTCCCGGTAATTGCCCCCGTACTGTTCCACCTGTTGCGGATGGCTGTCAGTTCCTGTACCATTTCCTGGAGAACGGCATTTGCCTGGAATAGTGTTTCGGGCTCTATGTCACTTTTTATGCCTCCCGGCACCAGGATACCTTTCAGTTGCGGATCACCGGTAATTAATGACGCCGCTTCATTATACAGGCTTATTAATTTGAAAATATCCGAGTTGTCCGATAAAAGACCAAGACATTGGGTAATATGGCTTAAACTGAAGAGATTTGCACGCAAAAAACTCATTTCTCTCAGAATGAGCCTGAGATATTTTGCCCTGTCGGGAATAACAATCATGTTTACTTTTTCAACTGCGCGCAAAAAAGCCAGACCAATCGAAAAACCATTCACCGATGAAATTCTTTCCAGCATATCCAGAACATGAGGTATCTTTTCCCCTATGCATAATGGTTCCACTCCGCGGTAATTATACCCTGTTTCGATATATGCCTTATTAACTGCATCATCCCTGGTTAAAAAACGGAAAAAAACCGGTTCCTGGAGCAGCGGGTGAAACGGACCCCATTCAACGGTTAAAAGATCATTTTGCTCTTCATCAGGGTTTATCTCATCTTCGTTTGAAATGAATCTTACGGGATATGTATCGGCAATTTCCTTCTGCATTTGGGCACCTTCAGGAAATACAGCCGTAACAGACGGAATTGCACTGTTTTCGGGTATGCTGATATCCACGGATTCAATATAGCCATTCTTTTCAAGCATGTATTCCAACCGCACCGAGCCTTCTTCATCAGAGGCTTTAATAAAAAGAAGCCTGTAATCCTGCGATTTGTATCCAAACCATTTACCCATCAGCGTTCTGCTCTGTTTTTCACTCCAAGACCTTTCCATATTCATTCCCGCCTTTTCCATTTTTCTAATCCGGTTCTTTCGCACTCTCCATCGCCCTTACAATGGCATTAAGTATTTCTGCATGTCCGGGCGTGCAGCCTCGTATCCAGGAGTTAACCGGCAATATTTCCTCTGTGCTGAACAAATGGTTATTCTCCCTGCGGAACAGGCTTCCTGAACACGCACAGGCTCCAACGGCAATAACAGCTTTCGGATAAGGGATTTTTTCATATACCTCCATAATCTTCTTTTTCGACTTATCGTTAATACAGCCACATACAAGCAGACAATCGGCATGTTTTGGATTCCCGGTGACCGTGATGCCTTTTATTTCACTATTCCCGGATAATGCCATTGAAAATTGCAGGGCGCAGTCCCTGCATCCGCCTGCCTGTATAATATAAACAGATATTGATCGTGTTCTGATTTTATTTAACCAATTCACTGGAAACACTCCCAATACAATAATCATCAATGTTCAGGGGCACTGGCTTGTTATGTCCGTCTGCGGGTCCTCATTCGGGTGTTTTGTCCAATAATAATTCTATTAACAACTCTGCCAATGTTACATCAATTTCCACATTTATTCATAACAGGCCTGCCTGACTGTTACATACCGGATTCAGTTCCCGGCAGTCCAATCCTGGCTGAAATTAAAAATAAAACAGGTAAATAAAATTAATTATTGACAAACCTCCGGCCCATCCCCATGACAACCTGGCCGCCTTTTTCCATTCCACCGTTGAAACAAATCCGTCCAGAAGCAAAAAGGCAAGAAAAAACAACGAAACAACCGTAAATGAAACGGTTTTTACCATCGGAAGAAAGTTTGACAGTATTTTAAGCCAAACACCAATTTCAATCCATTGTGCAAGTTGAATGACAGCAAGGCTCCACCCGCTGTACGGGGAAAAAAGCGCATCGCCGATAATGGACAGCTCATTTCCCGATATGCCGAAGTTAAAATATACCAGGTTACTCTTCATAAGCAGTATTATAAATATGGATATAAAAGTAAACGGAAGGCTGATAATAAGAACCTTGGTTCCGGAAATACGGGCAATTTCATTAAGCTTAAGCGTGCCTGCCGCCTGGTAAACCGATGCGGCTGATACAATAGAGGTAAACAGCCATATAATAAACCTTGACATTCCTCTTCTTGCCGACACTCTTCCTGAGAATTCCCCACTGCTGAATGCGCCTGTGATAACAAAAAGATCCATCATGGAAAGAACCGAAATTACGAAAAGAAAATTATACCCGGATACGGCCATATATAGTGCAATCAGGGAAAATAAACACGAGCCGGTGGAAAAAAAACAGGCGAGAAAATTATTACCCTCGTCTTTCTTCTCAAAAAGTTTTAACAACCTGTACACCGGTTGAAGTATATATGTCCTGCTTTGACCCGGCATTATCGACTTTATGTAGTTGTACGCAATATATAAAACCGAAACCGATAATATTATTGCAATCAGCCATATTATTTTAAACACGACAAGCTCACCCCCAAAGAAAGAGCCGTTACTGCAACCCAACCTATCTTAATCATCAGGCCGAAATTTACATTGAAGGGAATTATGGAAGCCAGCATATTATCCTCATCATTTTCGGAGATTTGACCGGTATGGGTGAAAATAAAAGAAATCCACAAAATTATGTAAGCCACGGTCAATACAATTCCTGCAATGATCAACAGCAGGGGCAGCGGGTTTCCAGACAGGAAAATAATGCCCGACTGAAGATTGTTAAAAACCGTAGTCACTGCCAATCCAGCTATGCACATAATCAGACTTAAAATACTGTGCCTGTTTTTATAAGACACCAAAGCGAAATATGCACCTGCAAAAACCAAAAGGCTTCCGTAAAGAATCATAAGCGAGATAACACCGTTGTACAACCTGTTAAATAAAGGACGGAATTTCAACAGTACTCCATAGGGCACAATCAACGAATAAATAATTAAATAAAGCCCGGCTATCGGTACTGTCCCGGACGAGTCAAACCATGGTACGAAATTCTCGGGAATCAACAAACCCATTAAAATCGCTGATATGAAAACAACCAAAGCAGCAAGTTCGGAAACTTTTCCAAACCCCGGCAGAAAATCCTGCATTGCCAATGAACCTGTCATTTTATATGAAACAACACTTACAAGCAAAAATAATGTCAATGCCGCCTGCTGTATGAATGTGATGATTTGCGGAAAGGATACATGTCCTTCATCATCCCTGAATGCTTTCAAAAGCAAATATCCGGATATATACTGCCACTGCCAGAATAAAAACAGCCCTGTCATGCTTTTTGCCGCCATTAACCCGGCAAAAGACGAAAGAAGCAGAACAAAGCCCATGCTGAAGCGCCTGGTTTTATTTATTGCATTATTTGCATTATTTTCATATTTTCTAAGGCAGTAAATTATAAAGGGGACAAATAAAACAATAATCACAGCACCCGACAATAACAGCAGGCTTTCCCGCAAATTATAATATAAATAACGCTCGGGCTCGGCGGGCGAAACCAGTATTTCAAAAAGGACCAGTATTATTGTCTGAAAAAAGGTGAATATCGATATTATATACTGCTTGTCCCATATGGAACGTATGAAAATCAGCACCACGGTCAGAAGCAGAATTATTTTCCATATAAGCGAGGGCATGTTAATATCTGTCACATTGGGGCTTAAGAACATGACAAAAGTGCATACCAGGAAAAGAATTCCCGACAATGCTATTATAAAATGCGTACCTTTTCCGCGGGAAAACATTACAATGACGAACAAAAGCAGCGGTATGAACACCAGACACAACACCATTAAACCCATAACCCTGTCCCCCAGCATATTGTGTATCTTTAAATAGTATATTAGTTTTTGTATTATTCTACAAGAATTATTTGCCCCCGAAGGCTTCCTCCCTTTTTTCTGCCGCACGGAATGCTATTAATGCAGCTGCAACGGCAGCATTAAGAGAATTAATTTTTCCATACATCGGGATTTTCAGCAGTACATCACAATTCTCCCTTACCAGGCGGCTGATCCCTTCTCCTTCACTTCCAATAACAACTGCCATGGGACTTCGATAATCGTACTTGTGATAATTGGTTTCGCCCAAAACATCAGCTCCTGCAATCCACAGTCCTCTCTCTTTCAGTTCCTGTATCGTCCTGGTAATATTTGTCACCCTGGCTATTGGAATATGTTCCGCGGCGCCTGCTGCAACCTTTGCCACCACAGGTGTAAGAGCTGCCGCTCTCCTTTTCGGAAGTATAATTCCATGCACTCCCGCACATTCAGCAGTTCTTATAATTGAACCCAGGTTATTCGGATCGGTAATTCCGTCAAGTATGAATATGAACGGAGGTTGCCCCAGGCTGCCGGCTCTTTTCAATATATCATCAACTTCTGCATATGAGTATGGTGCGACATCGGCGATAACCCCCTGGTGGTTTCTTGTCACAGCCATTTGATCCAGCTTGCTTTTGTCCAGGTACGTAACAACAATGCCTTTGCTTCTTGCCAATGCATATATTTTTTCCAAAACGGGATCCTTCAAATCCTTTTCCAGGTAAACCCTGTTGATGGCATGTTCGGCCTTAAGTGCTTCCAGTATGGGGTTTTTCCCTTCAATCCTTCCCGTTTCCTCTCCGGATTCATTCCTGTTCTCCCGGTAATATTTCCTTTCATCATTCTTCCTATTTCCCATCGGGTTATTCTCCTTCCCGCTCAATGATTTCAGCAGCCAGATTCAAAATTTCCTCCAGGCGTTCGTACATTCCCGATAAATATAAATATCCCAGAACGGCTTCAAAGGCAGTTGCCCTCCGGTAATCCAAAACATCTGCATGTTTTGGTATCGTAGCCGATTTCGAATTCCTTCCCCTTTTAAAAATAATCTTCTCATCATCATTGAGCCTGTCCAGCAGTTCACTTACTATTTTACTCTGGGCTGAAGCCTTAACATAATTTATCGCTTTAACATGCATTTTATGCGCCGACTCCCTTTTTTTCATTACAAGACGGCTCCGGATAAACAAATCAAATACCGAATCCCCTACGAAAGCCAGAACCAGCGGGGATAGCTGGCTGATATATTGCATGTCCGGTCTTTCAGAATTCATATAATCAACCCTTACTTATTATATCCCTTAATGTTAATTACACTCCAAATCTTTCATGTGCAAGCCCATGCTCTTATACACAATTTTACAGCAACACCTGCGGCCAATCAACAAAGGATTGGAAACGGCATACTCAAAATTAAACAAACATTTTGTCTATATTTCTCTTAAATTAGTTAATTTTGTCTCTTGTTCTGCCATGGTCAAAATATCTATAATTATAAACGTACACTGATACTTTTTAACATACTTTTACCTCCTTTCTTTTATGACTATATATAAAGATTTTCTAATGCACGGAGCTTAAAGCTCCGATTTTTTTGCAATCCGGCCCGGTATCGCCACGTTTCAACTGCCTGCTGCAAAAACACATAAATTGTGACAGAAAACCCTATCGTTCACGACATATATCACATTGAAACCCGTTCAGGAAAATTATCCCTGTCTATTTAGTCCTGATTGCAGAACCCGACTGGTGATAAAGCGGGATTGAAATACAGGCATAATGAAATAATATTAGATAAAGATTATGAAGTAACTGATGCTCAGGCAGGCATCTTTCGGAACATCGTATTAAGCCGTTTTGCCGCGTATTATTACCAATTAATAGTGCAAGGAGGAAATTAAAATGCGTGAACGCAGGATTGCTCTTTCCAATATTGGAATTTCGCAGAACCATGAAGATGAAAGCAGGTGCCTTCTGGATGCTCTTTCATTAATTCAGGCCGGAAATATGATAAGGAATGATGATGTTGTAGTGATAACGCCGAATTTCGTAAAGAATATTCCCCCCGAAAGCGGCGTCGTATCAGGCAATAACACATTAAAAACGCTTATATCCTTTATAAAGGGGCAAAATCCAAAAAGAATAGTTATGGCCTGCGGTTCAGGCTCCAAAGAAACATGGGACGTTCTTGCAGAGTTGGGTATTACAGAATTGCTGAAGCAGGAATCAATTGATTTTGTAGATCTTAACCATGGTCCGTTCACCGAAATAACACTTAACCACGATTATCCCGGAAAAACAAAAATAAACACCCTTTTGAATGAAATGACCTTCCATATTTCCTTTACCCAGTTAAAGCAGCACGAAGAAGCGTGCATGTCGGCCTGTATAAAAAACGTTGCCATGTCATGGCCTCCTGCGGAAGAACATGGCCATCCGAAAAAAAACTGCGGTATTCATGAAGATCTTCATGGTTTTATCCGGGCAATGGCCCAGGTCATACCTATTGATCTTTCAATCCTGAGCACCATGCCCGCAATGGTTGGTACCGGACCTATCAAGGGGGTCCCCAGGAATGCAGGAATGGTCATTGCCGGAACCGATCCGGTATCTGTTGATACAATAGGTGCAAGGCTGCTCGGGTACAAACCGCAGGCTGTCGGTTATTTGTACCAGTCAATAAAAGCCGGTATCGGAAGAGGCAGGCTTGAAGAAATCCAGGTATCGGGGCTTGGCATAAAGGATGCGGAAAAGGCTTTCAGCCATGCAGTTTATGGTCAATCCTTCGCAATAGATGAGTAAAAATTGCGGGTTTTTTCTTTTAAAAACGGGTATATAAAATATAAACATTTCCCTGTATGCAAGTAAAACCAGTGCAAGGGGGTATTGCATAGAACATGACCGAATGTGATCTATTAATATTGGGCGCAGGCCCTGCGGGCTTGACTTCGGCAATATATGCCGCACGTTCCAGGCTCAGGACAGTGGTGGTTGACACCGGTGTTGCCGGAGGGCAGGTAGCCAGCACATACCAGGTGGCAAATTATCCCGGAACCGATGGTGTAATAAAGGGAATCGACCTGGTTAACAACATGAAAAAACAGGCACTTGATTTCGGTGCGCAAATAGATGACATGCAGGAAATCAGGCAAATAGACCTTTCAGCGGAAATTAAAAAACTGCAGACCGCCAAAACCGAATATTATGCCCGTTCGGTAATAATTGCAACAGGCTCGGTGCCGCGCAAGTTGAATGTTGAAGGCGAAGAAAAATTCACCGGAAAAGGTGTTCATTACTGTGCAACCTGTGACGGAGCCTTTTATGCCGATGCGGATGTCATTGTTGTAGGCGGTGGTGATGCGGCGGTTGAAGAAGCTGTTTTCCTGACACGTTATGCAAAAAAGGTTTTTGTTGTGCACCGTAGGGACCATTTTACTGCCACTAAATCAGCCCAGGAAGAGCTTTTTAACAACCGGTCGGTTGAAGTATTGTTCAATACCGAAGTAAAAGCCATCAACGGGACGGATTTCGTAACCGGTGTTACACTGTTGAATAATAAGGAAAAAGAGACATACGAAATGGATATTGACGGTATATTCATATATGTCGGCACACAGCCGCAAAGCTCTCTGTTCAGGGGGCAGGTTGAAATTGATGATTATGGTTACATTATTACCGATGAAAACTTGCAGACTTCTGTAAAAGGAGTTTTCGCCGCAGGAGATGTCCGAAAAAAGGAAATACGGCAGATTACAACGGCAGTAGGAGACGGTACGGTAGCGGCAATTATGGCCGGACGTTTCCTGGCGGGGTTAAAAGCCTGACAACGGTAAACATGTATAATGTTTTTTAAAAAGATTGTCGTTATTTATTTCAGAAAGGAGTTGTTAGAATGAAAGTAACAGTTTATTCCACACCCACCTGTCCTTATTGCGTTATGGCGAAAAATTACCTTAAGGAAAAAAATATACCTTACGAGGACATTGATGTATCGGCCAATCCTGCCAAAGCACGTGAGATGATCCAGAAATCAGGGCAAAGAGGTGTTCCGGTTATAGATATCGATGGAAACATTATTATCGGATTCGACAGAAACAGGATTGATCAGCTTATAAGCCAATAGGTTTATAATTTCCGCATTATTGCCCGGGGGACGGCTGAATAACAGCCGTCCCTTTTTATATTATCTGTAATTTCTTATTTACTGTTCAAATGTCCTGAAAAACAGTGGCCATTCTGGCTGATTCTGCCGGTGAAGAGCAACATGCAGCATGTATCAGCCAAAGCATTGTTGTCCGGGAAAGTTAAGCACCGGAATCATGCCCCGCAGATAAATAATGTGAACTGATGCCTGTGAACAATATATTTGATTTCCGGTGGCGGTTAAACCAAAGGATTTGCTTGCGAAATTCCCTTCATTGCTATAATATTAAAACGTGAGTTTCAACCTTTTTTAAGGTTATAATGTTTGGTCGGACAAGTAACCATGTTTAGCAAGCAGATAACATCAATGTAAGAATACGGGTGAAGCTATTGAATACACAAGAAGTAAAAAAAATAATGGTAAAAGATACTCTGCTGTATCTTCCTGCCAGGATAATCGAGGGATTAATCGGACTTATTACGATAACACTATATACCGGTTTCTTTGCTCCTGAAGTATATGGATATTACGGCTTAATTACCACTACTATAAACATATCATCTTTTTTGTTGCTGGGCTGGCTTATCCAGTCGGTGCACCGCTATGTAAACGCCTTTGACACCAGTAAAAGGCGCACCCTGTTTTATTCAACATCCTTTACACTGTGGTTATGTACAAATGCACTTGTCGTACTGGTCGGCCTTGCAGGTATATTACTGTCAGTTCATACAAGGGAGGCTTACCTTACCGAATTACTTCTCCTCAGCCTTGTGATGTTTGTTACCTATAATACGAACCAGGTTCTGTCGTCCATTCTGGCTTCAACAAGGAAAACAAAGCTTCTCCTGTCACTTTCGATCTTCTCTGTGTCAATGAAGCTTCTGCTCACCGTTTTCCTGGTTTACAGGTATAAAACCAACACTTATACTCCGGCTTCGGCTGTTATAAGCAATATAGTTGTTGACATTGTTGTTATATTGATAATTGTACTGAGAATCAAAGTATACAGGTATTTTACCTTCAAATACTTCTCAAAAAGGGTCCTGAAGAAGTTTATGGTATACAGCCTGCCCCTGGTTGGTGTGAACATTACCATGAGCATCCTGAATCTTTCGGACAGGTACGTAATAACACCCATTCTCGGCACCGAGCAAATGGGTATATACCACGCAAACTATACCATTTCATCAACGGTTTTCAACCTCATTCTTGTCGCAGTAATGCGCGGTGTTTATCCTTCGATCCTGAAAAACTGGCGCCAGAATAATAAAGAACAGACCGAATACTTTCTTTCGCAGGCTGTAAGGTACTACCTTCTGGTGTCATTGCCCGCACTTACCGGGCTGTGCATTCTATCCGGAGCAGTTTCAAAGCTGTTCCTTGATGCTGATTACTTTGAGCAGGGGTTTGTAATTATTTGGGTCGCCATCGGCATGTTTTTGTACGGCCTTGCAGAGTACAGCAATAAAGCATGGGAACTGACATCAAACACAAAACCTCTTTTTTACAATACGGTTATAAGCGCTGTATTAAACCTTGGCCTGAACATCATTTTTGTAAAAATTTACGGGTACAGGGCAGCAGCGGTAAATACAGCACTGGCATATCTCGTGTATCTGATCCTGTCTCTTACAAGGAGCAGAAAAATAATGAAAATATCATTCAATCTGCTGAGCATTGTCCGTATTGTGTTTAGCTGCTTTATAATGGGCCTTATGGTATGGCTGGTATTGCATTTTATGAATCTTTCGGTATTTACCCTCATATTAAGTGTAGCTATAGGTTGTACCGTATATTTTGCCTGCTTGATCATAACGAAGGAATTAACTTCTGAAATTAATTATCTGCAAAACTGGATTAAAAGTATGAAAAACAGGTGAGGATTTTCAAAGTAAAATAAACGCGCGGTATAAGGAGTTTTTTTATGAGAGTATTGCATTTAATTGGCGGCGGTGATGAAGGCGGTGCAAAAAGCCACGTGCTATCGCTGGTGCAGCAACTTGGAAATCATATAAGTGTAAAGCTTATTAGCCTGCGTCCGGGCCCATTTGCTGATGATGCAAAAAAAATGGGCATTGATGTTGAAGTAATACGTACGGGTAATATTTTTAAAGATATAAGGCTGGTGAAGAAAACAGTCGTTGACGGGAGATATGATATTCTTCACACCCACGGAGCAAAGGCCAATATGTTCGGTGTTTTTATAAAGAAACATACAAAAATCCCGGTGGTATCCACAATACATAGTGATTACCGCCTGGATTACCTGAACAGCATTTTGAAAATGTACACTTTCGGCCTGATTAATACTATATCCCTGAGGTTCCTGGATTATTACATTGCAGTTTCATATAATTTCAGGGAAATGCTTATAAAGCGAAGTTTTCCGCCGCAGCGTATCTATACGGTATATAACGGCATACCTTTTGAAAATACTATAGATATCATGCCAGAAGAAGATTTTGCAAAAAAATACGGTTTCCCCTTTGAACCTGGGGATATTTTCATTGGAATTCTTGCCCGGCTTGATCCGGTTAAAGGCCATACCGTTTTTCTTGATGCGGCGGCCAAGGTATTAAAGAAATATCCTAAAACCAAGTTTCTAATTGGCGGTCCGGGTGATGACTTAAGGCCGTCTCTTGAAAGAAAAGCAGAGAGGCTTGGCATATCGGGCAATGTATTTTTCCTTGGCATGGTAACCGAGCCATATTCCTTTCTTAACCTGATTGATATAAATGTTTTGGCATCCTACAGTGAAAGTTTTCCGTATGCGATTCTTGAAGGCGCCAGAATGAAAAAAGCCACGGTCTCCAGCCGGGTGGGCGGACTTGAAGATCTGTTCATACAGGGAGAAAACGGTTATCTGTACACTCCAGGTGACAGCGACGCTTTGGCCGGCCATTTGGTTGAACTGATAGGCAACGAAGATAAAAGGCGAAGTTTCGGGGAAAGGTTATATAAAACGGCAAGTGAGAAATTTTCATTAAAATCCATGACAGAAACACAGCTGAATATATATGACAGAATACTGGCACAGGTAACGCAGTCCAAAAAGGACGGGAAAATATATGATATTGCAATTCTGGGCTATTATGGTTATCGTAACAGCGGTGATGATGCAATATTAAAGTCAATAATCGAACAGCTCAAACATCATAATGAGGAATTATCCATCGTAGTATTGTCAAACAACCCTTATGAAACACGTACCCAATACAGGGTTCAGTCGGTGCACCGTTTTCATCCGTTTAAAGTTCCTCATATTCTTTCAAAAACCCGGCTTTTCATAGCCGGCGGTGGAACATTGATACAGGACGGAACCAGCAGCAGATCCCTGTGGTATTACCTGTTCCTTCTTCACCTTGCGAAGAAGAAAGGAACGCGTACAGTCCTCTTTGCAAACGGGTTGGGTCCGTTGACAGGAAAAAGGAACCGCAAAGCTGCTTCAAAAATATTAAACAGGATGGATGCAATCACTCTGAGAGATTCCAATGCATACCAGGAATTAATGTCGCTTAATGTAAAGAAACCGGTTATTAAAATTACGGCTGATCCTGCCCTTACCCTTACTTCCTGCAATTTATCGGCGGGTTTTGAAATTTTAACGAAGGAAGGTATTCCCACCGATAAGAAAATCGTGGCCCTCTGCTTCAGAAAATGGAAGAAAGCAAAAAATGCGGTGCAGGTATTGGCTTCCCTGGCGGACAGGATAGCAGAAGATTTCAATGCAACTCCGCTGTTTATTGCCATGCAGCATCCGAATGATTTGCGTTTTTCCGAAAAGGTGCTTCGCAATATGAAACAGAAAGGCTATATCCTGTCTGAAAGATATACAGTGGATGAAACCATTTCGGTCATTGGAAACACAAGCCTGGTTATCGGAATGCGTCTGCATTCGCTTATATACGCCGCCAACATGAATGTCCCCATGGTCGGGCTTGCGTATGAACAAAAAGTCGGTTTTTTCATGCAGTCAATAAACCAGCCTTATGTTGACTGGAATGATAAATTCAATATGGATGAACTGCTGAAAAAGCTGAATGATGTATGGGAAAATTCCGGCAAAGTAAAAGCAGAGCTGCAGGAAATCAAACCGCAGCTTGAAAAAATGGTAATAGACTCGGTTGAGCTTACCCTGTCTTTTCTCCCGGGGAAACAGGAATGACCCTGCCGGATTCGGGCTCTCTTTCAATATTGTTCTGCCCGTATGCCAGGAACATTATTATTCCTGCAAACATCCAGAAATATGACGACAACAGCGGTATTTCAAGCATGTTCTCGGTGAGGTTGTACAGGATGACACAAACAATGCCCGCTAAAATGCCCATTGCCCAATTTTTCTGTTCGGGATCGGTGATTTTCTTTAAAGCCCTGTAGCACCATATAAAGGTATTATATAAAAGCACGAGAAGTGCGATCAGTCCGACCAGGCCCATTTCGACAGCAGTTTTTATATAGTAATTGTCCATCGAAAAAGTATTGTTAAGCTTATGGCTTAATGCCACCGAACCTCCGAACTGGCCAAGGCCCATCCCGAACAACGGGTGCTGGGTAAACAACTCATATCCCTTGATGGCCCTGTAAATTCTCCCGCCGGTACTGCTGCTTGCATAGTAAGCCGGTGAAAAAAGATAGAGTATTCTGTTCGCAACCGAAGGCATGAAAATAACCGACAATATAAACAGTGCTCCCATGCATAACAGCATTGGCACAATAAGCTTTTTGTTCTTCAGCCATACATAGAACAACAATGCGCAGAAGCAGAAAATCCAGCCGCTTCTGGACAGCGTAAAAAGAAGCGCCAGGCCCATGCAGACGATCACAAGCCCGTAATATGCCTTCCTTGCCTTGTTTTTTTCAGCAAAGAACATTCCCACTGAAACGGGTATCAATAATGAAAGGTATCCTGCAAGCATATTGGGTGAAGTAAATATTGAGAATGAACGGGTCCGTACCTGCCCTTCATTCCTATCAACCCAACTGGCGGGGATCTCCACCCCTATGATGAACTGGTATATTCCGTACAAAGCCACTAACAAGGCGGTTAATAAAACTACATTTATAATCCTTTTTGCGCCTTCGGGAGTCTTAAGGAGCTGTGTAACGACGAAAAACCAGAACATATACTGAATCACAACCCTGAGCCCTTCAACTCCTATGGAGAAATCGGGTGCGGCTATAAAAAGAAGCAAAACCGATACCGCCATAAAAAAGATTATTGATATATCCAGCGGACTTCCCCGGTAAGGTGTCTGGTCTTTGAAACGAAACCATTTATAAAACCAGATTCCGAAACAAAACAGCATCGCCAGCTCATCCCATATGCTTGAAATTAAAGGATGACCGATTAAGGTTCTGAGGACGAATTCAAACACAGTAAACAACGCCACGATTATTGTTGCCTTCTGATAATCCGCAAAAATGACATACACGGCCACACCGCAGGCAATAACCGCCACGACGGGCAGCATGCCCAGGTATGACGCTAAAATGCCTAATACAAATATTCCTGCAAAAAGAATCATCCAATGCAATTTTTTCATTTACTACACCTTATCCCAATACCAAAAGGTATAATTTATAAACCAAACTGTTCCTGAAATACGTGTTCAGTTTTTTCCGATCAATCAGCAAAACCGCAGATGTTAAAAACGTCAGCGACAGGAAAAGAATATCTCTTATCATCAGCCTTTTAATTATTACTCTTCCGATAAAATATCCTATACCAAATACAGGTGCCGCAAGTACAAAAATTCTTTCCTCCGAAGCCCTGGCAATGAACCTGGATACGGAACACAGCAAACTCTTTTCAGACCACTTTTGCAACAGGTCAGACAACCGTATAACAAATCTGTCGATCCACCTGTAAATCTTTTTAAAAATGCGTCCCACAAGTTGCAAAACAAGTGAGTTCTGTGAAAAAATCTTAAACCCCGCAACAGCATGAAAACATCTTGCAATAAAGCTGTTTTGACAGCTCATTTTAAGCGTGGCAAAAATTCTTTTTGTTCCACTGAGTTCATAACACCAGTACAGTTTTTTTAGCAAACGGTATATGACGCTTCCTTCCAAAACCTGCATCTTTCATACTCCTATTTTGAGACCTTTATAATAACACCGGGCACTTCAATATACTGTGTTTTCACTACAATTGTCTTGCCAATGGTTGCATGTGACTGTCCAATCCATAACATGGGATCATCAGGCTTGCTTTTAACCTTGACGGTGACGTAAATATCTTTCTTTTCAGGATGTTCGGCAACAGTTACAGTACCATCGTCACGCTCAACATCAATTTTTGCGGCTTCAACTTTCACATCAGTAATCTCTATATCGGTAAAATTATTGGAATAATACAATCTGTCGCCTATATTGATGTAATCGGCAACTCCGGCATTAAGTTCACTGCATTTGATTGTTACATAATATGTTTCTACGGGATACTTCACCTCTTTGGAAGCATCATTCCTTGAAACAAACCATATGCCGCCTGCTATTATGACCAATACCAACAGCAGGACAAAGAGATCAATAATATTGATGAGTCCGAACAATCTCCCTTTTTCATCCAATACTTTCATTTCAGTTTCCGCTCCTTTATCAGATAGCTTAATATTCTTGTTAAAAAATAATGTTAGAAAATGTATATAATATTTACTAAGATTTTAACATAATTCGTCAAATATGTCTGCAAGTTTTTTCGTCAATTCCCTTCTTTCATATTGGGCAATTTTTTGCCTGTCGGGTTTGAAAAAGTCGGTTCCCTGTTTCCAGTAACCGTACAATGCTTTAAAATGCGCTGCAGTGGTTTCAACATCATCACAATCGGCAACAAACCCGGTTCGTGTTTCAGCAATCAGTTTTGCCGCAGCCCCATTGACAGGTATTGTAGCAAGAATGGGTTTTCCGACGTTGATATATTCCATAAGTTTCCCCGTATATATTGCATCGGTGCCCTTTCCCAGGAGCAATAGCAGTGCATCGGACCGCATGAGACTGGCAACGCTTTCCCTGTGAGGCATATATGGAAGTATTTCAACCGCTTCCTGTATATTATGAGCTTTAGCAATTTTGTAAAGCTCTTCCTCTTTGAAGCGGCCTATGAAGCGAAGTCTGATTTCCGATAGGTTTATCAGCCCGTCGCTGTTAAGCTTTTCAACTGCTGAAAAAACCGTTTCAGGGCTTGTATTTCCATAAATAAGCCCTGTATATGTCAAAGTAAACCTGTCGTTTCTTCCTCCTGCCTCTAATCCTTCAAAATCCTCACGGTCAAATCCGTTTGGTATTACATGGAACTTATGCCCGAGATCAGGGTTGTCCCTGACAGAGTTATCACGCATAACAGGCGTATTGATAACAATTGCGTCCGACATTTCAAATACTTCCCTCTCGAGCGCCTTTTCCTTTTTAATCCTGTAAGGCCTGTAATTATATGCCCTGACAAAAGCGTTATTTGTCCATTCATCGCGAAAGTCCGAAACCCATGGAATATCCGGAAAAGCCTTTTTAACCTTCATGGCAAGCAAATGGGTGCTGAAAGGCTGGGAAGTTGAATAGATCAGGTCAATTTTTTCATCTCTTATTATATCCATCGCTTTCCTGTGCGAAAATATTTCCCAAAGTCTTTCACCATCGGGTATAAGAATCCTGCGCCTGATATATTTTCCCGCAAGATTTAGCGGAAAGGGCCATTCTGAAAAATCCCACGCTGCGGTGCGGTATATTTTCGTATTACCGGGGATTTCATCCAAAAGGGTATTATCGGTAAGCTGTGCCTTTTTTGTGTCACGCGTCAGCACAATTCCTTCCCACCCATATTGGGGCAGGTACTTTACAAATTTAACGGTCCGCTGAACACCCGATCCGCCTATCGGTGGAAACTGGTGAGCAATCATCAGTACTTTTTTCATATTATCCAACCTTAAACCAAAGTGAGTATAATTTACGCTATATATTATCATTTTTATGGCTGCAGATCAAACCTTTTCCTTTCAGATTAAAGGCAGATCAAAATCACACCAGTAAAACAAACTCATAAAAAATTAACAAAAACCCGCGGCAATATCACCGCGGGTTTCTCTGTTTATATGTACTTATATCATGCAGGATTGACAGGATCCATTTTTGCCAGCTTTAAAAGCAGGAACGGTATAGGTATGACAATAATACTTAATATTGCATAAACAACGGCATTGTCGGGTACATATTGCATATAAAGATTGTAAAGGGTCAACAGCAATAAAACAACATACACCAGTGAAATAAGCACACCCAGAACCGGAATGCCGCTAAGAACTATGTTCACGAGTGTCGCAACGGGCAGGACAATTTCAAGGCTGTGAACTTCTAAATTGCTTATTTTTACGGTCTTAACCATCTTCCCGACAATATACATCTGAACAACCGGTATCCAGGCAAGCCATGGCATTTCTACATTCCTTTTCTGAGCCAGACGGTACAGGGCATACGAATAAAATACATAGAAAGCTATTCCGATTATTGTACCAATAACCGCAGTAACAATTGCAAAAGTCGCAAGATACCCAAAACGATACATATACTTGATACCTCCCCATAAAATAACAACAACTTCCTTAAAAGTATATACTATTTTTATTCTATTATCAATAATCATTTCTATGTCTGTATTCTTTTAACATGGAAAAATTTCCGGTGCTGATTGCAAACACCGCTTTAATAAAAACAATAATGCTGCATTTCCTGTTACCTTGCAGCCTGATTACATTAGTTGCGGTTCCGGGCATGACTGTGTTATAATTAATTGCCTGCTTTATCGGTCGGTAAAGCGGGCATATATTTGTTTATTTTCATGGGACGAAGTTAAAGCCATATTCGGAGAGGATGAATTAAATGAAGAAAACTTCGTATGACATAGTTATTATTGGCTGCGGCACTGCCGGTATTTTTGCCGGTTTCGAGCTGAACAGGCTGATACCCGGTGCAGATATCCTGATGCTGGAGCAGGGAAATGATATTTACCACAGGAACTGCCCGATTGTAAATAAAAAAGTGCCTTCATGCATTCAATGCAAAAGTTGCGATATAATGAACGGATTTGGCGGAGCCGGGGCATTTTCGGACGGCAAGTACAATTTTACAACCAATTTCGGCGGCTGGCTCACAGATTATCTTGAACATGAATATATAATGGAGCTTATCGAATACGTGGATAATATTAATGTAAGTTTTGGAGCCACAACGGCAAGGTATTCAACCGAAAGCGAAGAGGCGCAGAAGATATCAAAACTGGCTCTTGGCCATGATCTTCACCTTTTGTCGGCAGCCGTCAAGCATTTGGGAACCGAAAACAACAGGCAGATTCTGTACAGGATGTATGATTATCTGACCGAAAGGGTTGAAGTTGTCTGCAACGCGCCTGTTGAATCCATAAAAAACATTGATAACGGTTATTCAGTGAAAATGAAGAACGGCCAGGCAATAACCTGCAAGTACCTGATTGCGGCACCCGGACGCTCGGGTGCGGAATGGTTTTCGGCCCAATGCAGAAACCTTGGCCTGCCGCTTATTAACAACCAGGTGGATATCGGAGTAAGGGTTGAACTTCCTGCCAAAGTGTTTGAACATATTACCGATGTGGTTTATGAATCCAAGTTCCTGTACAGGACAAAGCAATACGGGGATGTTGTCAGGACATTCTGCATGAACCCTTATGGTTATGTGGTGAGTGAAAATGTTGACGGTATTATTACGGTTAACGGCCACAGCTACACAGACAAAGCCTTAAGAAGCGAAAACACGAATTTTGCATTGCTGGTAAGCAACCGTTTTACACAACCTTTTAATGAACCTTACCAGTACGGAAAATCAATCGCCTCGCTGTCAAACATGTTGGGCGGCGGAGTTCTGGTTCAGCGTTTTGGAGACTTGATACAGGGCAAAAGAACAAACGAGCACCGGCTGAGCCAGAGTTTCACAAAGCCGACTTTGAAAGCAACGCCGGGCGATTTGAGCCTTGTGCTGACCAAGCGCCATTTGGATAATATAATAGAAATGATTTATGTACTTGATAACATTGCTCCGGGTACTGCAAATTATGACACACTCCTTTACGGGGTGGAAGTCAAGTTCTACAGCTCGCGGCTTCAATTGAGCAATGAATTTGAAACAAGGCTGGAGGGATTTTTCGCCATCGGTGACGGTGCCGGAATCACCCGGGGCCTGTCACAGGCGGCAGCCAGCGGTGTGCATGCAGCACGTGCCGTAGCAAAACGTTTGATAAAATAACGGACGCAATGTAATAATATTGTAATATGTTTGTAATATATTCGTAATATATTTATTTACAGCTTTATGATATATTTTTATTAATATAAAAATCTGGAAGTTGTTTTGTTTTGGAGAGATGCGATGTATGAAACCGGGACAGAAAATTAAGTTTCTTGGTCGTGATGCAATTTTTTTGATAGAGAGAAATCATGAAGTACTGGTCCAGATTGATCGTAATACGGTAAAATGGATAGACAAGAAATTAATTGACAAGAATGATAATGTTAATAATTAAGGGGCAAGATTAAAAGGGGCAAGGTTGTTTACCTTGCCCTTGTTGCTTTAATCTGCGGTGATTCTTTTGATCATTTTAAGCCGTGTAAATTCTTCCCTGTCCTTTTCCTCAAGAGAGTTCTGTATATCTTTTGAGATTTTTTCGTAACGTGGAATAAGTATGTTCTTCAGCGCATTTGCCCTTTTCTTTGTACGCTTTATATTAACTGCAAGCCTGTAAACCGCATTTTCAACCTCAGCATATTCCACCGTATAATGCTTAACCTCTTCAAAGCGCCTTCTTGCAATATCCAGTGCAGTATTTGTCCTTAAAAAACCATAGCTTGGCTTTAAATCATACGGTGCGATATCCACTATTGGTATTTCCACTCCCATTACACTTTTCAGCTTGATTTTCACCGAATTCTCTTCGGGTACCGAATATCCCAGCTGCTCCACCTCGGATATTCCCAGGCTGATATTTGCAACCCTGAGTGCTTCGTAAGCTTCCCTGTAGGTATCCTGGATCTTTTGCTGGATGACGCCTGCCCGTTCAATTAAATCCATCATTTCTCTGACAAGTATGTTCTGCTTTTTGTCAAGGAGCTCATACCCCTGTTTCGAAAGGGATAGTGTGGATTTTGCCCTGATCAGGTTTCCCTTCGTCGGGAAAAACGTCATGTCCATGATTTAACCACTCCCCTGTCACTTTTATACGGAGCATAATACCTGTCCAGAATTTCATCCGACACCCTGTCAAGCTCTTCCCTCGGCAACAGCCCCAAAAGAATCCATCCGAGATCCAGGGTCTGGCTGATATCCCTGTCATCCTCGAAATCCTGGGAAATAAACTCGTTTTCAAAGGCGCGCCCGAATTCCATGTACCTTTTGTCAATGTCGGACAAATCATCTTCACCGATAACAGATGCCAGCGCCCTTACCTCCTGTACTTTTGCATAGGATGAGAACAGCTGGTTTGCCAGCTCGGGATGATCCTCCCTTGTAAAGCCTTTCCCGGTTCCGTCCTTCATAAGCCTCGACAGTGACGGCAAAACCGAAATAGGCGGATAAATGCCTTTCTGGCTCAAACCCCTGTCCAGCACAATCTGGCCCTCGGTGATGAAACCGGTAAGATCGGGTACAGGATGGGTAATATCATCATTGGGCATTGTTAAAATTGGTATCTGGGTTATGGAGCCTTCCCTGTCCTTAAGCATTCCCGCTCTTTCGTAAATTGAAGCAAGGTCGCTGTACAAATAACCGGGATAACCTTTTCTTGACGGTATTTCACCCTTGGACGACGATATTTCACGAAGTGCTTCGGCATAGGATGTCATATCGGTCAGTATAACAAGAACATGCATATTATGTTCAAAGGCAAGATACTCGGCTGCAGTCAGTGCTGCTCTTGGTGTAACGATCCTTTCAACAACGGGATCGTTTGCCAGGTTCAAAAACATAACCACTCTGCCCATAACGCCGCTTTTTTCAAAGCTGCGTCTGAAATACTCGGCAACATCATATTTGACACCCATTGCTGCGAAAACTATCGCAAAATTCTCACTGTCCTCCCCGGTTATTTTCGCCTGGCGTACTATCTGTGCAGCCAGCTGGTTATGCGGAATGCCCTCCGCTGAGAATATCGGCAGCTTCTGGCCACGAATCAGGGTTGCCAGACCATCAATGGCGGAAATCCCTGTTTGAATGAAATTTCTTGGATATTTTCTTGAAACGGGGTTGATTGCATTACCGTTTACATCCCTTCTCTGTTCGGGGAAAATATCTCCGAATCCGTCTATCGGCTGCCCTATTCCATTTAGCGTCCTGCCGAGAATTTCTTTTGAAAGGGGTATTTTCAGCGGTTCACCGGTAAGCCTGGTAACAGTGTTTTCAAGTGATAAACCGTTTGTCCCTTCAAAGACCTGGACTACGCATATATCTCCCCTTATCTCGATAATTCTTCCAAGTCTCCTGTCATTGCCAACCTTTATTTCAACCATTTCTTCATAGGTAGCGTCCCTTACCCCTTGAAGAACGACCAAGGGGCCGTTTATTTCCTTAAGGCCTATATATTCCAGACTCATATAAGGCTCTTCCTTTCCTGGCTTGCATAATCATCGTTGATTTCTTTCAATATGGATAGTATTTTTCCGGCCAGTTCCTCGAAACCTTTCATTTCTTCATTATCAATTGTATATTTCATTCTTATGATTTCTTCAAAAATACCGGTTTTTCTTATAACCGACACCGGAATATTCTTCTCCACCAGCTTTTTGCTTTCATTATAAAGGACCAGGATGATATCCATCATGAAATACTGCTTTTTAACAGGAACATAAGTATCGTTCCGATGGTATGCATTCTGCTGCAGAAAACCCTGGCGTATGACTTTCGATATTTCAAGAACCAGCTTCTGTTCTTCGGGAAGAATGTCGCTGCCGATTAATTTTACAATTTCAAGCAGTTTGCTCTCTTCCTGGAGAAGCCTTATAAGTTCTGCCCGTTTTCTGTCAAAAGTACTGTCGGTATTCTCCCTGTACCAGTTCTTCATATCGGCATAATATTCGCTGTAGCTGTTGACCCAGTTTATTGCCGGATAATGCCTGGTATATGCAAGCTGTTTATCCAGCGCCCAGAAACAGCGGATAAACCTTTTTGTGTTTTGGGTGACAGGCTCCGAAAAATCGCCGCCCTGCGGGGATACCGCACCTATAATGGTTATTGAGCCAAATGAGCCGTTAATATTTTCCACCCTGCCAGCCCTCTCATAAAACTGTGACAAACGTGAAGGAAGGTATGCGGGAAACCCTTCTTCGGCAGGCATTTCTTCAAGCCTGCCCGAAATCTCCCTCAGCGCTTCGGCCCATCTTGACGTGGAATCGGCCATAACTGCAACATCATAGCCCATGTCACGGTAATACTCTGCAAGGGTAATACCTGTATAGATTGATGCTTCACGCGCTGCAACAGGCATATTGGACGTATTTGCAATTAAAACGGTACGGTTCATCAACGGCTGGCCTGTCCTGGGATCCACAAGCTTCGGGAAATCCTCAAGGACTTCTGTTATTTCATTGCCTCTTTCACCGCACCCGATGTAGACAATAATATCCGCATTTGACCATTTTGCAAGCTGATGCTGGGTCATTGTCTTGCCCGTTCCAAATCCCCCGGGTATTGCCGCAGCACCCCCTTTTGCAACAGGGAATAATGTATCGATAACCCTTTGTCCCGTTACCAGGGGTTCATTCAGTTCCATCCTTCTCCTGTATGGTCTGGAAAGCCTGACAGGCCATTCCTGGAGCATTGTCACTTCTTTCTCACTGCCGTTTCCGTCCCTGACTTTCAAAATCGGCTCAATAATTGTATATTCACCGTCAGCGGCTGCATAAACAACTTCACCGCGCATGCCAGGAGGAACCATGATATAGTGCATGACGGCATCAGTCTCCTGCACCCTGGCTATTTTAGTTCCGCTTTCCACGAAATCGCCGCTCTTTACCATCAGCTCAGCCTTCCATTTCCGGGACAGATCAAGCTGCGGAACCGACATTCCCCTCCGGATGAACTCACCGGATATTTTCTCGGCTTCTTCCAGCGGTCTTTGTATACCGTCAAATATGTTTCCGATTATGCCTGGCCCCAGCATAACGCTTAACGGCTTTCCGGTGGATACCACAGGTTCACCGGGCTTTAACCCGGTTGTATATTCATAAACCTGTACTATGGTTTCATCCTCATGTACACTTATCACTTCACCAATAAGTTTTTCGAACCCGACAAGAACGGTATCGAGCATTTTAAAGCCGCGATTTCCCCTTACCCGTATAACAGGACCATTTATTCCGTAAATTGCTCCCTGAACAGCATATTCCACTTTATATCACCTGCAATCCCGCTTTAAATTTATATAAGGCGTCCTGGCCTTATTAAACAATGCAGGAACTTTCCTCGCAATCTTCAGTTAATTCTCAAAGGAGCGGGTATGTAACCCGCTTTTTGCATATCCCGCTATATATCGATGTTAAGCCCCGAAAATTCCAAAAAGGATTTTCTTTCATGTTCCAAACGGCTGTTGAACGAATAATCGGCCAAAATGCCCGAAGCATCATTTATAACGATACAACCGCCTGACAGCTTGGTTTCACTTCCTGAAACCTCGATGTCCTTTCGGATTTTTCCGGCAAGCTGCCTTGCCAGGCTCAAATCTTCGCTGTCAACAATTACCCGTATTTTTCCGCCGCCTACCTCATTTAAACCTTTTTCAATCAACTGCTTCAGTTTTTCCGAATAATCCTGTGTTTTTCGGTATTGATCCAGCTTTTTCAGGACATTTTCAAAAACCCTGTCTGCAATTTCCATTCTCTTGTTATATAAAACCTTTTTGGCTTCAAACAATTTTGCAGAGTATACGCTGTTATTCTCTTTTTCTACTTCTGCAAGTGCCTCATGGATTTTCAGGTATGATTCTTTCAGAAAATTCATTTCCTGCTCTTCAAGCTTCTTTTCCTTTTCCTTCCGGGCATCCTTTATTATGGCGCTTGCTTTCCTCGAAGCTTCCTTTAATACAATCTCTGAAAAACTGTTCAATTTTTCATTTATTTTTTCCATTTCCATAATTATACCTCAAATCTTAAGGCCTATGGCTTCACGAACATACCGGGTTACTTGATCTGAACCTTTCCTCGAACCGTGCCTGTCCGGAATTTCAACAATCAGCGGGAAGTCATAGTTCAGCTTGATGTTCATAACCTCATCGGCCACCAGGTCCATTAACTTCTCGGTCAGCAGGATAATACCAATATCCTGGTTGTTAATGGCTTCATGCAATACATCCAGTACTTCCTCCCGTTTATGAACAACAACACCTTCGATTCCGGCAAGTCTCATACCGGTTTTTGTATCTACATTATCACTGATAAGATACATTCTCACGCCGATTCTACCTCTCCGTCAAATAATAACACATTAACTGTTAAGAATCAGTATTGTAACGATAAGGCCGTAGATAGCTATACCTTCGGCAAGACCCACAAATATCAGGGTTTTACCCAAAAGTCCAGAATCTTCACTGATCGCTCCCAAAGCTGCCGAACCCGTTGATGCTACTGCAATTCCTGCTCCAATACATGCCAGGCCCGTGGAAAGAGCGGCTGCCAGGTAGCGAAGCCCTTCTCCGTTACCGCCTGCAGCATCTTCGGGTGCAGCCGTTGCTGAAATCGGCATTAAAAGGATTGTGGCTACAACCAACAGGCCAAAGAGCGCTGTAACATTTATTCCCATAAGCCTTCTTGCGTTCTTTCCTTTCAGCCCTTTCTTGATGTATGCAATTCCAAGCCCTATCATTGCGAGAACAAGTATAATGGAAACAATTAATACAAAAATCATATCAGCTCCTCCAAACTTCTTCTTATATATATAACCCGGTTTAACCGGAAATCTGCCTGTTTAATAATTTCAGTTTTTCACAGACACGTATGGATTTGAATTCACGCCCGTCGCCCGAGAAAAACCTGCTGAAAAGCTCGTAGTATTGAAGCCTTAATCCCTGTATTGCAACGATTAATCCTTCAAGCCCGATAATCAGTATGTTTCCGATTATCAGGATCACAATACCGCCGGTTCCTTCCACCATATCGTACAAAGTCCATATTGCCAGGGCAAGTCCTGCATGGCTTAAAGCAAAAGCACCAACCCTTACAAACGACACAGTGTTGCTTAAAAACCCCAGAACTGCCTCAAATACTTCGAAAAAGCTCTCTACAAAACTGCCGCCGGCCTTACCGTGCTTGAATAATAATTTTTCAAGGCGTTCCTTAAACAGCATTGCCATCAGCGGTATTATCACCACAACGGCAACCACGGGGAATGGCAATGATATGCTGCCGGTATTCAGGGCAACAAGCACAATACATAATACACCGCCATATAAGACAAGGCCGGCAATTCCGTTTTTATCAAAGAGCAGACGCCCGTAATCCTTTGCCTTGATACTGTTTATAATATTAATGACAATTGATACGACAATCATTACTGCTCCAAAACCTATAGCCAGAACCAGGAGCTGGCTGATATTCTCCATGGGAGGTTTCCATACAGGCGTGATTAAATGCTCGTTTCCAAATATACTTCCATACAGGAAACCGAAAACAACCGATGACACACCTACGCACCCAAGAACCCACCCGAGAGGAGATTTGCTCCTGCGGTACAGCAGGAATCCTGCCAATGCAAGTATGGCTCCCTGGCCGATATCTCCGAACATTGCACCGAACATGAAAATATAGGTTAATGCAATTAACGGGGTTGGATCTATTTCATTATGGGAAGGCAAACCATACATCTTTACAATGGACTCGAAGGGTTTGAAAAACCTGTTATTCCTGAGTATTGTAGGCGGTTTCAGGCCCTTGACTTCCCCCGGTTCCTCGACTGTTATTACATAGTCTTTCCGGCCTTTCAATTCTTCCAGCAGCATCCTGTATGATTTTTCTGTAATCCAGCCAGACAGTAAAAAGGTTTCTTTTGTATGTGCTGCATACTTTTTAATTTCTGCTGCCTGTTCCAGGTAAAAAAACCTGCCGTAAACCCTCTGGAACTCTTCCCTGTTTTCTTCTATGATTTTCTCATAATCACTTCTCAGTTTGAGGATGTCTTCCTCAAGCATCTTTATTTCCTGTTCCAGCTTAAGTATTGCATCCCTGGGATGCCCTTTTACCCCCTTCGGAATGCGGACCCTTTCGAAATGGAGCGATGACATGACGTTGTCAATACGTTCGGATACCAATGCAGGCATTAAATAAGAAACCCACACATCCCTTTCATCACTTGAAAACGGTATGACTATAACGTCAAGTCCTTCAAGCACCAGGTCCAGCTTCGCAAAATTCTCTTTCGGAAGCTTCCCAAAACGTATTTTAATATATTCAAGGTTGAAAAGCCGATCCAAATCAAACTCAAGATTTTCTATCGGAACCAGTTGTTTTAAAATCTGTTGGTTTTCCAAAATTTCAGCCTTGTTTTTCTCTATCTTTCTTACAATTTCGTTAAAATCCTCTTCAATCTGTTTTACATAATCAATCGCTTTTTCAATGTCAGCTGATTCCTTCAATAACTCAGCAAGTTCATTGTTATCGCATTCGGAAGGCTGGACTTTCATATACCGGTTCAGATTTTCAAGTACTTTAACCAGGGGTTCATAATTATTATCCTCAATAAACGGTTTCAACCCCTTGACAGTACCGGTATAATTCAAAGAATGCTCCAGCTGCATATCCTTATTGATGATATGTTTAACTATAAAACCATCGAAATCCTGGACCGGGCCGACAATATTCACAAATTTCATCCGTTCTATCGACATTTGGTCACTTCCTCACACCATTTACAAATACCTTTATTAAGACCTACGCCCTGTCTAGCAGGCAGCAGGTAAAACATAGCCATGCAACTATAATATGTATTTATTATTTAAAACCTATAATAAATGAGCGGATGGTTTCTTCCGGCAAACCATACCTTATCCCCTCAATAATCGATACAATATTTGAAAGCTCATATTCTTTCAAATTGAGATATGATATGGCGCTTATTATGGAGAACCCGTTTTTTCTCAACATTCTCCGGTGGAATTCATACATGTACGCTGAGAACTTAAGATCAAAATAACGGCTGTCATCGGACACAAACAATTCCGAGTATTTTGTCCGGGCTGCTATCTGCAGGAATGTTTTCTTGTCCTTTGCATCCACGAGGCTGTAAATTACATCCATCGATAACTTGTGCCTGTGAGGTATCAAATAACTTAATATAATGCTTCTGTCAATGTTATATATTATTCTCCCCCTGTATATCCAAAGCAGGTTCAAAACATCAATCTCGTTGCCGAAGGCACGGGCGACAACCTCTGAATCCAAACCTGAAAGAAGTGTTTTTTTCTTTGAGAAAACCAAATTCAGGTAATACATGTCAAGCGACATCTCCAGCTCAAAAAGGTTATGCCCTTCTTTTTCTCCCAGGAAAGGACGCAAAACATCGTAGTACGGTGTATCCTTCAGTTCTGAAATCAGCTCTTTAATATTTTGCACTGTGGCGAGCTTTGCAATATGCAGCGGGTCATAACTCTTCAGGAAATATAATGAATCTTCTGCCACCGATGTTGTTCCTTTTGTTTCCAAAGCTCTCAACAGTCGTTTTAAGCTTTCAATTTCATGCTTCAGGTAGATTAGCTTTAAAAAGTCCCTTATGTTCCCATGGGCAAAACTTAAAAGCTTCCGGTAGTCATTCATAAGGCTTCTTCTCAGAATTCTTTCAAATTGAGCCCTGTGAATTTCGCTTTCATTGACATCGGCAAGGACGTCTGAATAATGAGTGTTATGTTTCAAATATGAAACAATATCACCCACGAACCTTTGCTTCAGAAGTTCATTATAGTCTTCCTTCTTTAAAAGCTTGCCGTACATGGCCCGTGCTTTCGCCATCAGGGCATTGTAATCACCGGTTGCCAAACAGAATCATTCTCCTATCACATTTGTAAAGATTTTCTGCACCCATGAATCTGCATTAAGGTTATACTTTTCTTCCATTGCCGTCAGTATTTCCTGCACATTACCGTTTATTTCGTTTATTTTTCTTTCAAGCTCTTTTCTGTTCTGATCAATCAGCAGCTCAATTTTTTCTTCCGCCATCAGCTTTATTTCGGATTCCCTGTTCTTGATTTCATGATGGATTTCCTGCTGTATCCGTTCTTTTTCTGCAGCGGCTTCCATGAATAACTCTTTTGCGCTGTTATCAATTTCTATAATTCTTTGAAAAATATCATTCACATTAATCCACCTGTTTGTTTGATGCATTTTTAAAAAGTAATTTTATCACTTCGATTTTAACAGTTCAAGAGTTTAATTTAGCTGATATATTTAAAATATCCAAAAAAATCTAAAACAATCAACCAAAATAAACACCAGTCTTTTCAGCACATGATGAAGCATAAAATTTTGCAGCCGTATGCTGCATATCATATATTATGTAGAAAAGCTGTATAACGGCATTCTAAAGCTCCATTAAAAAGTTAACCCGGCAACCTTCGGATTATGCACCGGTGAATTCATATTGAGCCGTAAAATGAAGCTTCAAATGTTGTTCCTGTCAGGGGATGTAAAAGCGACACCAAATTAAAATTGCAAAATTTAAAAAAAGTCTTGTATTTTTATGCAACTTTTCGTATAATTATGCTCAAGGTTTTTGCATTAAGTTATAACTTCAAAAACCCGTGGTGGTTGGCGGATGTTTCGATATTTGCTGACAGCGGAGGTATACTATGAAATTGCAGGAGATTATTCAAAAAGATAAAAAATATTATATGAATACTTTCGGGGATCGGGTTCCGGTTTGCTTTACCCATGGAAAGGGTATTTTGCTCTATGATACCGAGGGGAACGAGTATCGTGACTTTTTCGCCGGCATCGCGGTAAGTGCTTTGGGGCATTCGCATCCGGCGCTGGTTGATGCAATCTGTGAACAGGCAAAAAAACTGATACATTGCTCCAGTTTATATTACATAGAACAGCAGGCCAACCTTGCCGAACTGATTGTAAAAAATTCATGCGCAGATCGGGTTTTTTTCGCCAACAGCGGTGCAGAAGCGAATGAAGGAGCAATAAAGCTTGCCCGCCTGTATTTCAGAAAAAAAGGCATGCCCGAAAAGTACGAAATTATAACTCTTGATAACTCATTTCATGGACGAACCCTTGCCACCATTGCTGCAACCGGACAGGATAAATATCAGAAGCCGTACAGCCCGTTAACGCCTAAGTTTTCGAAGGTTCCGATAAATGATATATCAGCCCTGGAAAAGGCAATAAGCGGGAATACCTGTGCGGTGATGCTTGAACCAATCCAGGGTGAAAGCGGTGTTAATCCCACCACAGTGGAATACATGCAGGCTGTACGGAAATTATGTGATGAAAAACAAATTCTTTTAATATTTGACGAGGTTCAATGCGGTTTGGGAAGGACAGGAAAGCTTTTTGGTTACCAGCATTACGGTGTTGAACCCGATATTTTTACCCTTGCAAAAGCGCTTGCCGGTGGTTTTCCAATTGGTGCGCTGTGTGCCAGGGAGCCTGTTGCAGGTGCATTTGAGCCCGGTGATCATGGTTCCACTTTTGGCGGCAACCCTTTGGCCTGCAGTGCAGGTTTTGCTGTTTTGTCAACCATCATAAATGAAAACCTGGGTGACAATGCAGCCAGGATGGGAAATTACTTTTTTGAAAAAATGGAAGCTGTAAAAGAAAAATTCCCAATAATAAAAGAAGTACGCGGCAAAGGTTTGATGATTGGGATAGAGTTCAACAAACCAATTGCCAAATCAGTAAACAGGAAGATATTCGAAAAGAGATATCTGTTGGGAACATCTGGTGAGAATATCCTGAGAATCTTACCACCCCTTATTGTAACCAAAAATGATATGGACGGACTAATCAATGTTTTGGTAGAGGTTCTCTCGGATATAAATTAATGGTTGACAGGTTATCCTTCCCTCCTGTCAACCCTTTTTATTCTATTCACCAAACATTCTGTTGAACATCGACACAAATACAAAGTATAAAATAATTACCAGGACAGTTACTATGGCAACAATAAAAAGCGAAGCAATTGCCCAGTTCTTTTTGTTTTTGTTTACCCTGTTGCTGAAAGCCCAAACAAATAAAAGAATTATATTAACAACGGGTATAAACATCAAAAGGAAAGTGCCAAACCATTGCATTACGCCATAGACTTTTTCCTGCCCAACCCTGCGGGAATCTGCTGTTTCAGGAATATCATATTCATAGTTTGGATCCTGCACTCCAATTCCCTCCTTATGTATTTTACCAATCTCCATTGTAAAAATTACCTTCTGCTTTGCAGTTCCATGCAAATATCATCCCATGTTAAACCCTGATGTACCATTAAAACCGTTAAATGATATAATAAATCGGCAATTTCGTACCTTATTTCATCTTTATTTTCATTTTTTGATCCAATAATAACCTCGGAGGTTTCCTCTCCAACCTTTTTCAGAATCTTATCCAAACCTTTGCTGAACAGGTAATTGGTATAGGAGCCTTCTTTCGGATTATTCTTCCGATCCACAACAATATCATAAACTTCCTGTAAAATATCAAACTTGCTGCTCACTATTTTTATCCCTCCATATTTAATTCCCTGTAGAAACAGGACTTCGCGCCCGTATGACATGCCACGCCTTCCTGCCTGACCATAAGAAGCAGCGTATCGGCATCACAGTCATAATATATTTTTTCAACAAACTGGAAATTCCCCGATGTTTCACCCTTAACCCACAATTTCTGCCTGCTCCTGCTCCAATATGTTGCCTTTCCTGTTTTTATGGTCATCATAAGGGATTCCCGGTTCATATAAGCCATCATTAAAACTTCTTTTGTTTCAGAATCCTGCACTATCGCAGGAATCAAGCCCATTTCATTGTATTTGAGGTTTAAAAGCTCCATTTTCCATCTCCTGGTAATTATAGTATTGCCGTTCTGCCTGTCCGATCTTTTTATCATTATATAGCATATTTTAACATTCTACAAGGCAAGTCTGCAGCAGTCAGGAAATAAAAAATCAAGGGCAGTCAATTACATATGCCTGAAAAACAGTTCCGTTCCAAAATATATGCCTTAAGAGGCACCTGGAATTCCGATGAATTTAATATAGTTGAAACAGAATAACATGACAAATACTGGTATAATATAGCCATACACTGCTATGCACTCAGTGGAAAAATAGATTGGTAAAAATTATATAAGGCATTGGGAGGTGCGGTTTTGAAAAGAATATTGTTGATTTTAACCGGACTGTTTTTGCTGATTTACCTGCCAGGCTGCAGCAGCAGTGGCGAACAGGGCATTTTCGGAGTATATGAGTTTAAGAAAGTCAGTTATTTATCGCCCCTTTCATCCTCAATGACAGAGTCTTTGAACCGCACAATGAAAGGTACAAAATATATTGTCAGTGAGGATCTGTTCAAAATAGAATCCATAGGACATACCGTTGAATACGAATCTCCCAAATATGTAAAAGAGAATATCCCCGGGGAAACATCCTTACTTTCAGATGTCCGAACCTTCATCGGTAAAGATGTTGAATACCAGTATACCGTTTATACCAAAAACGGTATAAAAACAAGGTGGAGACTGTACGTTTCTTCAGATCGACTGTGGATTGCCAATTATACCGACAACACAGAGAACGGATCAGAAATAATCATGTATATATACGAGCTGTCAGAATAAGCAATACGCCAGAAGCATCTCCTTGAAGGCATCGTTGCGGAGTGAAGCCCGGAGCCTGTGACTCCGGGGCGAGGATAAGCAAGCCGGCTGTCCGAGCGAAAATGCTTCCCTGCAAATTAATCAAAAGCATTTTTGCGAGTTCCGGCTTGCCCGAGCCGAATCTACAGGCTCCGGAAAGTGAAGCGACTGTTTCCGTTATTGCACAATAGCTCTCTTGTACAACTGCTGTAAAGAAGATGCTGTTGTTAATTCCGCGATAAAGTCAACACTACAGCGTAAGGATTCCTTCAGGCGTGTTGATTATTATGAGAACCTGCTCCTCTCTTCCAGTCTCGGCATTTATATAAACCAGAAAATCCTTGCCGTTAAAGTTTCCCTTTAATTCATAGCAGAATATCTCGGTACCGAAATTGGTAGGTATTATCGCAAGCCCTATCGTGCTTAATTCCCTTTTTGCCATGAAGTTGGCTTTTATTTCTTCCTCGGTGATCCTGGGTTCGGGTATATCCCTCTCGGTGTGATTCATTATATATCCCTTGGATTCAAAACCGACGATTTCTCCGTTATCCAAAGCAATTTTCACCTTTATCAGGTCAGGGTATACCACAACACCATCCTGCTCATAAGCATAGTTAACGGTGGCAGTACTGTCTTCCTTGATATAATACGTATCTTTCATGTTTTTATATCCGCGGCTCTCCAGAAACTCTTTCCCTATTTGCTTTACCTTATCCACATCAAGAGTCTCCTGTCCCACATCCTTGTTATACAGCATCCAGATTACATGGCCGCCTTTTTTTGTTACGTCTGCTGTTGCAAATTCCTCTTCAGGCCTGTCTTTAAAGGTAATCTTAAAATTATACGCCGGCAATGTATCGGCTTTAACCTCCCCGGTATGCTCAACCGACGCAACCTTATCCTCACCGAAAAATTTTTTTATCTTTTCCTTCGCCTGTTCGACGGTAACTTCATCACCGGTCAGACCCTTGGGTTTTAAACTTGTCATATGATCCGAGAAGGGACCGTCATAAATCAATGTCGGGAATTCCTGAAATGTTTTGTCAACATCAGAGAACAACTGGCTTGTCATGCTTTGAGCCTGCTTTTTAAAAAGCTCGGTTCCTTTGCTTGCAAGTTCATTCCAGTTTATTCTTCCTTCCGAAATTGAAGCCTGCAGATTATTCAGCGCTTCGTTAAGCGACACAGAATACTGATGGAGTTGTTCCAGCTGTTTATATTGATCCTCGGTGATTTCCTTCCCGCTGATATTTTGTCTGTCCAATGCATATGCAAAATCCCCGACCTGGGAAAGAAATTTTGACGTGTTTGCCAGAACCTCCTGTGTTACAGGGAGCTGGCCTAGGTTTGTCTGCGCCAGGTTAGCCTGATGCCATGCTTCCTTCAATGTTTCGGACACCATTTGCGGAGTTGCCGAAATCATACTTTTCATCAACAGTACTTCAATATTCTGTACATATCCGACCATTTCATAGAAAGCCCGGTTATACTGGTTATCAAGCTCCTGCCTCAAATCCGCAGTCCTTTTATACTGGTATATTCCCCATGCCGCTACAACAGCGACTATTACAATAAAAACACTGTACATGTGCCTGTCTGAAAGCCTTCTTTTCCAGTCAAGCAGCTTTTCACGGAACTTCCCCAAAACAACACCTCCTTTTCAGTTTTTAAATCAATGCAACTATTTTCCGAAGTAATGCTTGCCAATTACTTTTAAAACTTGCCTGCTCCATATCCATTTGCTGGTTGCAGTTTGAGGGTTCCAGTAATATAATGCGCCGCCGGTGGGATCCCATCCGTTTATTGCATCCCGCGCGGCTTTAACAACAGTGGATTTCGGATCAATCGGTACGTTGATTTGCCCGTCACTTACAGCCGTAAAGGCACCGGGTTGATATATAACACCCGCAACGGTATTTGGAAAATCAGGGGATGCAACCCGGTTTAATATCACCGCTCCAACAGCCACCTGCCCCTCATATGGTTCCCCCCTGGCCTCTCCGTTTATTGCCCGGGCAATAAGCTGTTCATCGGAAGCTCTTGCCGCCTGCGCGTAAGATATGGTTCGGTAAACAGGCGGAACCAGCATGCACATTATTATTGAAATAATGGATATAATTAAAACGATTTTCTGCTTTTTCATATTCCAGACCAATAATCCTCCTTTTTCTGACCTTTAATCCGGTTTTAGTTTTTCAAGATGGCAACATATTTATACTTGCTTCGATTTTTGACGGTTTTTTGGCTTTTTTATGAAAAAAATACCCGGATAATTCCGGGTATTTAGATTATTGTTCAAATATATTGATTTTTACATTGTATTCTTTCATCTCACAGGTTCACAACATTTACGTCTTTACTGCCGAACACCTGCCGGACCAGTTCTACTTCCCGTTTTTTACAGGTAAAAAGAATTACCTGCCTCCTGTCACTTTCGTTGCACAGGAGTGTCAGTACGTTCCTTGTCCTTTCCTCATCGTATTGGACAAATGGATCATCCAAAAACAGCGGCATTGTTTCACCGTCTTTTTCTATCAGTCTTATGGTGGCAAGGCGAAGGGCAAAATATACCTGATCGGCGGTACCGGAGGATAACTGCTCGGGAATCACCCTCTCGGGCATACCTGGGGGCTGAATATTAAGCATCAGGCTGTCATCCGCCATAATATCACTGTATTTGCCGCCGGTAATCGTATCCATTATGTTTCCCATTACCTCATTAAGGTAAGGCGAGTAATTCCGCTGCAAATCCACGCTGGCCTCTTCAAGAACTTCCATTGCAATATCCAATGCCTTTCCAAGAAAAAGCTTCTTTTGCCTCTCTGCGGTTAATACCTGGACCTTCTCATGGGCCTTTTGAATCATTTCGCCGTCAGGGGCGTTTTCAAGACGGGTTGCAAGAGTATTTATCCTTAATGCAACATGACTTAGTTCTTCACTGAGTTGCTTTATTTCCGGTTCCATGCCATCAGCACTAAAACCGGCCGAAATCAGCACAGTATCGACCGGTTTGTTTTTCAGTCTTTCCAGTTCGTTGGTTTTACTTAGTATTTCCCTTTCCAGTCCGTCAACCGATTTTATGTCACAACCCGCTATAGCTGAAGCTTCCCTGTACAGGCTCTCCTTTTTCTGGTTTAATGAAGAAAGCACCGTTTCTGTATCTTTCGCCGTTTGTTCCAACATGTACAAGGCTTCAAGGCCTGCACGCCATTTTTGCACATCCTGGTCATCAAAGTCCGGACCTGCAACTATTTTTGCAGAGATAAGCCTATTGAGTATCCTGGTTTTAAATTCTTCAATGCTTTTTAAAGTATTGTTCTTACCGTCCTCAATTTTCCGCCCTTTGACCATTAAATCATCAAGCAGCCTGATTTTATCCTGGAACATGTTTTTCAGCCTGATAAAATCATGAATGTTATCAACATTCACCTGCTTCATCCATTCATTCAACAGGCTTGTGTTTTCCCTGTACTTCCGGATTTTAATGTTTCCCTGCTCAATTTCATTACTCTGAACATTCTTAATGCGTAAAGATGACAGTAAAAATATGCCCGCCACAACCGAAATTACCGATCCGATGACCGCGATAACAGCGCTATAGGGTTTAAGCATGAAAGAAATTATCAAAACAATAACTCCTACGATAAGCCCTGCCAGTGAAACATGTTTTTTCATACCCGGGCGTGATTTCTCAGTCTTTTCTTCATTATTTACCTGTAAGCGGTTATATTGCAGCACCTCCTGGATTACTTGATCAATCCTTCTCATTGAACCTTCTGTAAACAGGCTGTACTGCCGTAATTCATTCTGTATCTCTTTTATTCTTTCTTCATTTTCATCGTTTTCTGATTCCCATTTCTCCAGTTCTTTGCACAGAAGCTTATAATTTGTGTAGTCCGAAACCATCTCATCAGAATCTTTCCGGGAAAAGCTTCCAAATGCTTCATATTCATTCATCCTGGCAAAAATGCCATCTAATGATTCTTTTTTGGCACAAATGTCCTTTTCAGTATCAATAAGCTGTGTACGGCATTTTACCAAAGCACTGAGGCTGTTCTCCAGTTTTTCGGTTTCCTGCCTTCTGTCAAGTTCGGTTTTTAACCGGTTCAGCTTATTCAACTCATTTTTTAAATCCATTTCCCTTTTTCGCAATTTCTCCAGCTCGAGGAACATATCCATGCAGTTTTCATGCTGTCTTATGCATTCTTCCTCTTCGCTTATGGCTTCCTGCAAACGTGAATTGATTATGTTAATAGGCCTGGTTGTTGTCCTTTCGCTTCCCACATATGTAAGCTGTGCTTCTTTTAAAGCCTCCATTGCCTTTCTGAACGATACTTCTTCATCCCCCGTCTGCTTTATGTTTGTAAGCCTTTCGGCAATGACTTTTTTTCCTTCATTGTTTATAATACTCTGCATCTGTCCGATAAAAACCGTACGCTCAAAACAGCTTTCCGACAAACCAAGGTGCTGTTCTGCGAATTTTACACCTTCTTCTTTACCGGCGGGAAAAGTGCCTGTTATGTTATTGGAATACCCGTCGTAAACTGTAACGGTGTTCCTGTCAAAATTTCTTGCTACTGTGTATGCTTTGCCATTGTCCAGCTGATATTCAAGGCTTCCTCCGTATGCTTTGGCAGTCCAGGGCCTGTATTGCCTTATCGGCGGAAGGGTTCCGTCTTTTGCCCTTTTTCCGCCTTTAAGCCCGTAAAGCATTCCCTTTATAAAAGACTGTATGGTAGACTTACCCGATTCATTACAGCCGTAAAACACATTCATTCCCGGTTTTAACAGAAACAGGCGATCTTCAAATTTTCCAAATCCGTTAATAATGATTTTTTTTATTCTCATAATCTCTTACCGCCTCTTCAGTCCGATATGTCAACAATCCCCTCAAGCAATGCTTCAAGGCCCAGGTATAGGGCTTTATCCAACAGCTGCTTTTCCTCTACCTCTGCGCTGTCCATTCTTTCTTTCATCTTCCTGACAAAAACACCGGTCAGGGTTTTTTCTTTCGCCAGCACGTCCAAATCGTACATTGGCCTGGTATTATCGGTAAACTGTATTGAAAAACAGGTATTCTCAAATTGCTGCCGCAGAGCATTCACATCAATATGAAATTCCGGGCTGCGCCTTCCGGCCAGGTTGATTCTGAAAATATCCCTCTGCCTGTCATACAGGCATAATGTATTATCAAGCTTTTCAATCAGTTTCCCGTTATTTTCAACATCGTCCATATTTATATTTATCTCGCGGTATGCTCTTTGCTGTGTTTTTATAAAAGTACATTCCCTTTTTAATACGTCATCCTTGACCAATTCCACCAGGTATACTCCATGATCCGCCATTTCGTCAAATCCCAGGGGTTCCGGGCTTCCGGGATTGATTATTCCCATATCGGAAAAGGCATCATTTTTTGAATGGAAATGCCCAAGGGCATAGTAATCAAAGCCTAAACCCGTGAGATATTCTGAGGTGACGGGATTATAAGGGCTTTGGGCAAACTGCATGTCCAATGTGCCATGAAAAAGACATATGTTAAACCTGTCATGCAGTATCTGCGGAGGTTTTTGTACGGGAAGGCGTTCCTGGTGAAATGAGTCAAACCCGATTCCATAAAAATATACGTTTAAATTTTCATCAAGGTATTCCGGGTTTTCTGTTGTAAGAATATGTACGTTGTCACTCCACCGGTAGCTCCTGTACCATGAATTCTTCACATATGGGTCATGATTTCCGGGTATGATTATTACAGTCTTCGGTGCCAGTTTTTTAAATTGCTCGTTAATCCATCCGATGGTATTTCTTGCTGCATACTCATGTTCATACAGGTCACCGGCTATCAGCAGAAAATCGGTGTCTTTCTCCAGCACCAGGCAGGCAATTTTTTCAAAAGTCTTTTTCAAATCCTTTCGCCTCTCACTTGACATGTTCTCCCTCCCGAAAACCGAAAACGGAGCATCAAGATGAACATCGGCACAGTGAATAAAGGAAACCTTCTTTTTCATAGCCTGATAACCCCTTTAAATGAAATGTTATTCACTCACAAAGCAGCACTGCAAAGGCAGTCGCATAATCCTTCGTATGCGTCAGACTTAAATCCATTGATATGCCGCCTTTTTTCCTGAACAGTTCCAGGGCTTGATCATGCAACACTATTTGCGGTTTTCCGGTTTCAGACACCACAACCTCAATATCCTTCAATGTTATCTCCCCTGAAATACCTGTTCCCAGCGCTTTCGATACGGCTTCCTTTGCTGAAAACCTTGCGGCATAGCTTTGAAACTTCTGGTTTTTCCTGCTTTCACAGTAATTTATCTCACCGGGAGTAAATATTTTTTCCACGAAGCTTATTCCATACTTTTCTATGGAATCCTTAATCCGTTTTATTTCTATCATATCTACGCCGCAACAGATATTCATAAAATCATCCCCGGAATTTATCTGCATAAATTAAAACACAGGCTATAAGGTTTGCCTGTGCTTGCGTTTTGGTGTCCCGAGTAGGAATCGAACCCACATTAGTAGAACCGGAATCTACTGTCTTATCCATTGGACCATCGGGACAGAATTATCTTTGGATACTTATTATACCTCAAATGAGACACATTTTCAATTTCTTTTTTCAGGAAAACTCATATAACAGGTCGAACATGTTACTGTTCAGATGCACTGGTTTTCAATGTCCTTCTGCGGGTCCTGCTTCTGGATTATTCTCAAATGCTCCGGGCCGGAGTATCCAGGGCCGCTCAGTTCCATGCTCTTGACTTACCCGAATGCAGCATGGCTTTGAAATGCGTTGCTCTGTGTCAAATTACCCGAACAACTTGCTGTTGTACTAACCTATGAACAGTAACCCGAACATTTTGTAAGCCAGGTCAATGACACCCCTGACTGCCTGGCCTTCAATATTCATCCAAACAAATATGGCAAGAGCCACGATAAGCTTTTCGGAGAAGTCAAGCTTGCTTTTTATGCTAATCGTTCTGAGCAGAATGCCGGGTTGTATGAAAACCTGCATTAAGGCCCATACATATATCGTTATAATAATAAACCGGGTTACCGAATTGGTTCCCTGGCCCAACCTGTCCAGTTCTAGACCGGTAGGATTCACAATCAGCAAGACAGGATAAAATATCAGGTGAGAATAAGCATAGGACTTCATAAAGATTACATTGAAGCCCTGTATGATAAACTTATTACCGCGTTTGGCAATATATTTGCATAAATCTGCAATAGGCCAGGCAAAACAAAAAACATCCAGGAATCCAATTGCAATAAAGGCAAAAATAAATAAAAGTATCCTTATATAAGCACCTGAAGGAGCATCCAATATATAATCGTTAAGTATGGATCTTGAATGGGAAAGCACATTAAAAAGCCCTACCAACGCAAACCCTGGCAATAGGGACAACATGGATGCATTTAAACGTTTATGCCAGGTCCTGGGTAAAAAAAATAAATCCCATCCGCTTTTCAACTGTTCCATTTATATTCCTCAAATTATAAAAGTTTTATTTTACAGGAGTTTTCCCATATTATAGCATATCAAACACTTGCGCGCAAGAAACAAACTGTCACCGGGCCGGGAGCAACTCTGCAATTCCCGTTTCGGCGAGAGAGGCATACCGGGTTCTCCATTCTTCATAATGGATGGTATTCTTCAAATTCTGTGCATAGACAGCCCAAACCTTGTCATTTGCAAAGTTATGGCTCCATGTTGCCGTGCCCGCGAGATTGTACTTGTGAACCAGGGCGGATTTCATGTTCACCGAGTATTCATTTTCCAGCCACATTTTATATGTTATATTGTCTTTATTAAACGTAGCAACATATTGTCCGCTTTCTGCATCCCATACGGGTGATACGTTGTTTTCCTCGATTAAAAGCTCTGCGGCTTTTATAGATAAAGCCTTGCCTGTTTTCGCAGTAACCTTGCCGTTTTCATCAACGGTTTCCTCCCAAAGCCTAGTATATAACGGAATGCCCAGTAACAGCTTTTCGGCTGGTACTTCCCGCAATGTTTTTTTGAGATTTTCCTCTACCCAAACCAACTGGGCCGTGGATCCGGCGACCTTGCTTCCCGCCCATGTTTGATCATAGGTCATAAGGCATACGTAATCCACTGTTTCGGCAAGAGCCTTTCTGTCATAGCATTTCGACCATGTATCGCTTCCGTCGGGAATTGTGACATCAATGGATACGATAAGCCCCTGTTCTCTCAGCAAAGGTGCCAGCTCACGAACAAACTGTGTAAGAGCATCCTTGTCTTTTTTATAAACATTCTCAAAATCGATATTGATTCCATCAAGCCCGTACAATGCGGCAAATGCAAGAAGCTGTTTTATAATATATTCTCTTTTCAGGCCATTGTTTAATATTTCACTGGTATCGTCAATATTCGAAAAGTCGTTGGCCACCAGCGCCCAAACCTGGTAACCGTTTTCATGGGCCCATTCCACGTATTGCGGATCCACCCGGTTAATCAGCTCGCCGTTCCTGTTTGCAACCTGGAACCAGGTTGGAGACATAATGTCTATGCCCTCTTCCTTTTTTCTCTCAAGATATGACTTCGTAGGGCTGTACATCTGATCCCAAACCAAACTGATTTTCCCCTGCGGGAGGTTTGGTTTTTCCCTGACTTTTTGTGGTATTATCCCGATTTCATAGGATTTTATAACTATATCCTCCTTTTTGATGTACCCTATGAAACCTTCATATGTCCTTACTTTGTACCACTTGTCATATTCTTCGAAAATATAAACCTTTGAAGTATCGGAATTTAAATCCAGGCTGTCGAATTTTTTTATAATCGGGTAACTTATATGCCTGCCCTTTCTTACAACGGCATCCGAACTTACGGGATACCCAATCCTGTGTATGACATCCTCCTTATCGATTATAACCACGTTGGAGTCACTGTTGAACCTGATATTAATCTTGTAAAAGGAAGATAAAAATTCAATTGGAAGGTACAGAACGCCATCTATTTTCGTGGCGGGAAATTTCAGCTGTAAAGGTTCATTATTAATCAATGCATCAAGATTGTCGGTTTCCATTTTTATAACTTTATCATTTGTAGTCACGGTTACTTTCTGAAGTACTTCATCCCACCAGATATATGGATCGATATATGCCTTGATGGTATCAAACGGCAGAAGAATCTGCCCTTCCTGAACCCTGGGAGGGTTCTTGTCCAAAATTTCGTCACCTTCAATAACAAGTATTGTGTCTGCGCTGTCATAACAACTGACGAAAGCCTCATTTGGTTTGAAATATTTATTATAAAGCATAGCAGCAACCGATGAGCAGCCCATTACAAATACAAGTATTGAAAAAAATATGACTATATCCCTTATTATATCCCTTTTCATTATGACCCCCCGGATACAAGCTCTAATAAAAAATATGCTGCTGCTTTCAAATTAATAAGCCCGACCAAGATTTCTCTTTATTTTTTATATAAACAAGAGATTCCCGTTGACCATTTGGACTGCAACAACGTTAAAAATCAATCGATAAACACCTTTCGCGGTATATAGGTTTTGAAGCTGTTTAACATTTTTTCACTGGGTTCGAAATAAACAACCGTCTGCTCGTTATTGTAATTCAAAACAATAAAGTAAACATTGTCGCTGTTCATGGAACTGGTACAATCAATCTGGTTCTTGAGGTTTTTGTAGTGATTGGAAAAGTGTTGACTTTTTACCTTAGCCACGATTTCAAAATTCTTGCAGTTTGCACTGAATATCCTCTTTCTCTTTCTTTGGGCAATAATCTTATCAATGTCAAGGTCGCCGTTGGTGACAGCATACTCATATTCGATATTTCTTGTCGTTATAATGAGATATGCAATGTATCCAAGAGCTACTATGAAAAACAAGCTCATTCCGGGTATATAGTTTAAAACAAGCAAAAGAAGAAAGAGAGTTGCAATGATTACTCCGGCAATGATTAAATAATCTTTCGCATCTTTGCGTTTTTGCACTATTTTTTCAATGAAAATATCCATTTTCAAACCTCCTGTCTTAAATGAATTCTATCATAAATATCATGGCTTTTGCAATAAAACGGCATATAACAGATTTATCTAATTATTAATAATACAAAGAGAAGTTAATATGAAATTATGTTTAATTTAATTGTACTTGACTGAATATAATTTCTATAGTATTATATCTGATACATGTTATATTTTGGCAGCAGGTCCTGATTAATCCGCGAGGATCATGGTTTGATACTTGAGCATATGCAGTTGTATTTTTCAGACAGGGGTGTATTTGGAATGAAAATCATTGACTTATTTAATAAGAACAAACAGACGGTTTCATTTGAAATATTTCCTCCAAAGCTTGAAACACCAATTGAAACAATTTATGAAAAACTCGGGGATTTTGCATTAATGAAGCCCGATTTCATCAGTGTAACATATGGCGCGGGAGGTACAAAGAAAGGACGAACCCTTGAAATAGCCTCCAAGATAAAAAAGGAACACGGGATTGAAAGCCTGGCTCATTTTACCTGCGTGGGGCATTCCATTGATGAAATAAACTTCATGTTAAGGAAACTCAGGGAGGAGAAAATCGAGAACCTGTTGGCGTTACGCGGTGATCCTCCTGTTGACGTTCCGGATTTTGATTACTCCAGAAATGTGTTTCCGTATGCATCAGAGCTAATCAGGCATATAAGGAGACAGAACGGCTTCTGCATAGGTGCTGCATGCTACCCTGAAGGGCATGTTCATTCAACAAGAATCAGAAAAGATATATATTATCTCAAGCTGAAAGTCGATGAAGGGGTTGACTTTCTCATAACCCAGCTGTTTTTTGACAACAGGATTTTTTACGATTTTATGGACAAGATATCAATGGTTAACATAAAATGTCCGGTGTTGCCTGGCATCATGCCGATTTTTAAGGCCGATCAGATTAAAAGAATTGCTTCAATGTGCGGTGCATCCATGCCTGCAAAGCTTGTTCTTCTGCTTGACAAATACGGCAATACACCCGATATGCAGAAAGCAGGCATTGACTATGCATCAAACCAGCTTCGGGATCTTTTGGACAACGGAGTCCATGGAATCCACATCAACACAATGAACAATGTGGAAGCAACCAGGACAATACTCCAAAATATAGGCCTGCTTCGGGTTACTGTTCCATGATAAAAGCTTCTTCAAGGGTTTTTCCGACATTGTGATTTAAAATTGCGTCGATGATCTCGGTCTCTGTTACCTCACGCAGTATTTTCAGGTTTTCATCGGCAATATGTATTATGTGATATTTGTCATAATCCAAAAGCAAAAGTGTCTCTCCAAGACTTACATCTTTCATAACAAGGATATCCCGTACCTGGTATGTCCTTTTTTTTAAAATTCTTTCCTTACGGCGTATCAGAGAACTTAAATTCAAGCGTTTCACCGACCTTCTTATCATTTCAACTCCGGGCAAAAAGATAATAGCCAGCAGCATACTGGGATTTTTGCCTGAAACTAGGATTAAGACTCCCGTTGCCAGTAATATGAACCTTATTCCGAATCCCAGTTTTTTCATGATTTTGTACGCCTTGTTTGTACCAACCCTGTTGTACAGAAAAACAAGCAATATATTGCCTCCATCCAGGGGATACAGGGGAATCAGATTAAATACCCCTATAAAAAGGTTGGCTTTTGCAAAATCCGCCTTTAAAGGCCATTCCAGCGGCAAAACCTCAGCGACTGCGGCGGTGATAATGTTTCCTAAAGGGCCGAACGCACATATTATGCACTGAACCCATTTATCAGGCTGAAAATTTTTCCATCTTCCCGAAAATCCCGACGGCAGCAGTACAATGCCGATCTTTTCCCTGAACAGGACTTTCGCTGCAAAAATGTGGAATAATTCATGAACCAATATGGCCGTAAAATAAACCAGCACATGCTTCATCAATCATATCCTTTTATATATTCCACGCATTCCCTGTAGGCATTTTCCACGGTTTGGTATATGGATTCCGTTGATGTATGCTTTTCCACCAATAACAAACGCACTGTGGATATTATTTCTCTTGGCAGTTCCTCGGTCCTGTTTTGCAGGTACACAAGTGAGAAAATAATGGCGATGCATATTATTGACTGGATTATTATTTTCTTTGCAAGCACCGAGCTTCCATTATTTGTTTTCTTAACCCTTGTATATGAAGAATAGTATGGAATGTTCCTGTGATACCGGCTTAATCTTAATGCATGGTTCAATTCAATCATCCTGACAGTTTGTTCTAAAATAATTATATGGCTGTTGGCATTTAATATGATAATAAAAAAGAAAAAACCCCGGCCTGTAAGGCTCAGGGTTGTTGTATCTGATATCAGTCCACCCCATGAAAGGGGTGGCAGCTACCATCCATGCCCCAAAATGCCGTTCCCCTATATTTTGACACCTAGCCACCGCTAGGTGGGTGCCCTGATTTATTATTCACACTTCCCCTGCCGGTGCACCGGTAATCAACCGATGTCGGAATTAGCTTGAGGCCTGTGCTCCTAATAAAAACGTCGAGCTCCCGTATGTCTTCTGTAGGTTCAAAATAATAGGTTTTTCGAACATTCCAGGAACATGAACTGCTTTCTGAAATTATTATATCATCCGCTCAATTATTTCTCAACTGATTTTGTGCAAAAAATCAAGGATTTACGCTTGTAATACTTGTCAATTAAGTTTACAATCATAATAAAACATTTTTTGCACTTTTATGTAATTGTCAACCGCCGGATTATATGCAGGTATACGGATGCAGCGATTAAGGAAATCAAGATAACGGGAGGCAAGGTCCTCGTTATCTTTAAAAATATATGGATTAGGGGTGTTTGATGTGTCAGAACAAATTAAAATGATTGCAGCCCGCATGAGGGAACTTCGTGAAATTGCCGGCTATTCGTATGAGGAAGTTGCTTCAATGCTGAATGTTTCAACGGATGAATACATTTCATACGAAAATGCAGCCCAGGACATACCCATCGGCTTTCTGAACGAATTTGCAAACCGGTTCAATGTTGACTTGACTGAGCTTCTTACAGGAAAATCACCCAAGTTAACCCGTTATGCCCTGGTAAGAAGCGGAAAAGGGGTAAACGTCGAAAGACGGGCTCCTTACAAATACCAAAGCCTGGCCTACAATTTTATTAACAAAAAGGCTGAACCTTTCCTGGTAACGGTAATGCCAAACGGTAGTTCGGAAATCTCACTGAACACTCATCCCGGCCAGGAATTCAACTATGTGGTGGAAGGCACTCTTATGATCGTTATTGACGGTAAGGAATTCATACTGAACAAGGGTGATTCCCTTTATTTCGATTCAAACCTGCCGCATGGCATGAAAGCTCTTGGCAACCAGACCGCTGAATTTTTGGCAATAATTTTCTAAATCTAAAATGATTTATGGCAAAAGGAGACTGTAGCATGGTAGAAAAGTATCTTGAAAGAACGGAATTCACATCCTATGAGGATTTTATTGAAAACTATTCTGTTAGAGTACCTCAGAACTTCAATTTCGTATATGACATTGTAGACGAATATGCAAAAAGCGAACCCGATAAAAAGGCAATGGTATGGTGCAACGATTCAGGTGAGGAAAGAACATTTACCTTTGCCGATATGAAATATTACAGCAGCCAGGCGGCACATTATTTCAAATCCCTTGGCATCGGCAAAGGGGACCCTGTCATGCTTATATTGAAACGGCGGTATGAGTTCTGGTATTGCATTCTTGCTTTACACAGGCTTGGTGCAATAGCAATCCCGGCAACCCATCTTCTGACCAAAAAGGATATTGAATACCGCAACAATGCAGCAAGTATAAAAATGGTGGTTACCGTCGATGATGAAGAGGTTATGAACAATGTTGATATGGCAACCGAAAACTCACCTACTCTGAAAATCAAGGTATGTTTGTCAGCAAAGCGCGAAGGGTGGCATACTTTCAGAGACCAGATTGGCAAATACCCGGGGACATTTGAAAGGCCTACCGGCAGCGAGGATACTACCATAGACGACATAATGCTTATTTATTTTACTTCCGGTACTACGGGAATGCCCAAAATGGTTCAACATGGTTTTTCATACCCGCTGGGTCACATAATTACGGCAAAATACTGGCAAAATGTTCAAAACAACGGGCTTCATTTCACGGTTTCAGAGACCGGATGGGCAAAAGCCGTATGGGGCAAGTTATATGGTCAATGGATTTGCGGAAGTGCGGTTTTTGTTTATGATTATAACCACAAGTTTGAACCAACCGAACTTATGCATATGATTGAAAAATATAAGATAACTACATTTTGCGCACCTCCGACAATATACCGTTATTTTATAAAAGCCAATCTGAAAGCATTTGATTTCAGCAGCCTTAAATATTGTGTTGTTGCTGGCGAACCTTTAAACCCCGAAGTATACAGGCAATTCTATGAAGGTACCGGAATCCGGTTAATGGAAGGATTCGGCCAGACAGAGATGACCGTTGCAATAGCAACTCTGCCGTGGATTGAGCCAAAACCAGGATCAATGGGAAAACCCGTTGCCGGATATGAAATCGAACTGCACGATGCAAACGGTAATGTATGCGATACAGGTGAAGAAGGGGAAATAGTGATTCGCACCGACAGAAAGAAACCCGTTGGACTTTTTAACGGGTATTACCGTGATGAAGAATTAACCAAGTCGGTATGGCATGACGGTTTCTACCACACGGGCGACATGGCCTGGCAGGATGAAGACGGGTATTTCTGGTTTGTAGGAAGGGCGGACGATGTTATTAAAAGCTCAGGATACCGAATAGGTCCGTTCGAAGTGGAAAGCGCGCTGCTTGAACACCCGGCGGTGTTGGAATGCGCAATTACCGCCGTTCCAGACGAAATACGCGGGCAAATTGTAAAGGCTACCGTTGTCCTGACCAAGGGGTATACCCCATCCAACGAACTGGTTGTTGAATTGCAGGAGCATGTAAAGAAAGTTACCGCACCTTATAAATATCCAAGAATAATTGAGTTTGTTGACGAGCTGCCCAAAACCATAAGCGGGAAAATACGCAGGGTGGAAATAAGGAACAAGGATAAAAAGTAAAAAAGAAGGAAGCAGGGATATTTGACCTGCTTCCTTCCATTATCTTGATTTTTTTATGATTAGTTTTTACTGTAATGTTCGGTACGTTCCTGAATAATCTTGTCATATCCCAGTTCTTTCAGCTTTGCTTTAAATTCAGACAATGTTTTGTCGAATGATTCGGGAGATCCTGTAATCAACCTGACAAAATAATCATCCTGAATGAGGCTTATCTCGGTATTCTTTTCAGTATAGGTAGGTGCCGTAAATGTAGTATCATTTCTTACAATACCAAGAGTTGCATTCTCATAATTGCTTATAACATATTTTTCATATCCGGGAAGTTCTTTTGAAGTAGCCTTTGCGAATTCTTCCACCGTTTTATAGTACCCCTGGTTTCCCACCAGGAATAAATCATGCCTTATCCAATCCTTATCAGTTGCATTATATGAAGGATCAATGATGCATGGCGTTCCTTCATTGTCATATGTAAAGTGTTCCCCTTCAAAACCGTGGAAAAGAGTAAAACCGCCTTCCTTCGTAGCCAGCCAGTCAAGATAAGTTATCGCCGCTTCAACATTTTTGCATGTCTTTGGAACAAACACAAAGGCACCATTTACCGGGTAACCATTATTATAAACTTTACCATCATGTATGTTTTTCAGCGGTGATATACTGATAAATTCAGCATTTGGATTTATTGCCTTAAGGTTTTGCAGCAGACTTCCACGGAGATTGTCTACATTATAGTTAACGTCTGCTTCAAAACATCCTAATTGCCCGTTAACGAAATATTCTTTCACAGTTTGGCCGAAATCATTATTGACATAATATTCCGTATCCATCAATCCAGCATTGTATAATTTATTCATAAAGCGCATATATTCAGCAAAACCATCATCTGTATAGATTAAATTTGTTGTTGAACCGGAATTAATATTGAATGTTTTCTCATCCAGGACACTTTTCATAAAAGCATAAGACATAACACCATTGGGGTAACCCGCATTACACGTTGCAAAAGCAGAAGCGATAACATCGTTTCTTCCTTCCGGATTATTGTATTTGAATTGATAAAGCACATTATACATTTCATCCACAGTAGTTGGTATATCAAGCCCTAAAGCGTCCAACCAGTCTTTTCTGATGAAAAGGTTTTGCCTTGCAGTAGTAGAACGCCTTGCAGCAACAGCCCACAATTCGTTCTTTTCATTCCGGGCAACATTGAGACATTCTTCACCAATATATTCCTTAAGATTTTTAGCCTGGTCGGGTCCGTCAATATATGGAGCCAAATCATAGGTTCCCCCGTCATTAAAGAAACCTTCAACCAATGCTGCTGTATAACAAAGCATAAGATCAGGCCCGGTACCTGAAGCCATCATAAGCTGAACCTTGCTCACTTCCTCCGATCTGGGCACCGCTACAAACTGAACTTTTATTCCTACTTTACCCATGCATTCATTGATATAATCAACCCACTTATTGTCAACAACAGTACTGCCTTCCGGTGCATTGCTCCTGTCAAAAACCTCTGCAGTTATTGTAATATTACCAAAGTTTTTGGAACCGAAAGTTGTCTGAAATCCATTTGCCTGCTCTGCTGATCCTTTCCCTTCAGCCTGCGGTTGTTTTGCTCCCGCTGTTTCTTTGGGAGCTGCGGTACAGCCAAGCAGTGTGACTAAAGTCAATAAAAGAGTCAGAAACAGTGTCAAATGTTTAGTTCTTTTTTTCATAAATTCATACCTCCTGATATTATTTAGTGTATAGTATTGCTGGCTCAGATCAACCTTTAATTGAGCCAAGCATAATACCCTTTACAAAATATTTTTGTAACCAGGGATAAACAAGGATTATCGGTAATGTACCAACGACGATGCAAGTCATCTTCAATGATTCTGCCATCACCGTATTCCCCAAGCCCTCCAGGCTGCCTCCAAACTGATTTAGTTCTTCAGTAAACAACAAGCTTCTTAACCTGAGCTGTAACGTGTACTTTTCAGGTGTCTGAATATACAGCAGGGCACTGAAATAATCATTCCAGTATCCGACTGCGTAAAATAGCCCAATTGTTGCAACAATAGGAACTGATAAAGGAAGGAAAACCTTTACGAGGATTTTAACATCGGAGGCACCATCCAGGTAGGCAGCCTCTTCAAGGCTTTCAGGCAATTCACGGAAAAAAGATCTCATTACAATAAAATTGAAAACATTAACGGCACTTGGTATAAACAAGCTTGTCAGCTTATCATACATATTCAGGCTTTTTACAACAAGGAAAGTCGGAATAATTCCGCCGCTGAAATACATCGTAAACAGGATGATCCCGGTTATCCAGCCACGTCCTTTCAGCTTTTTTCTGGACAATGCATAGGCAGCACAGATAGTTAATATTAATCCTATCAATGTTCCCATCAGTGTAACAATAATTGTAACCTGCATTGATAACCAAATTTGCTTTTTGCCGATAATTTCCCTGTATGCATTCAAAGTCGGCTCTATCGGAAATATAGTTATCTTCCCCGATAATACCGCGCGATTGCTGCTTAAAGAATATGCAACAACATTTAAAAAAGGATATACACAAATTATTACAAGAATTGCAAGCACCATATAATTCAGCAATGAACCAAAAGTAAATTCATTTATTTTAGCTGCTCTTTTTTTTAGTAACATAAATCCTGGCTCCTTTCTATATAATACCTTCCTCACCAATTAATTTGGAAAAACGGTCAGCAATAAAAAGAATGATGATGTTGACAACAGACTGGAATAAGCCGATAACTGTTGAAAGGCTGTATTGGGCTCTAATTATACCCAGGCGGTATATGTAGGTGCTTAATACCTCGGACACCTCCATTACCTTTGTATTTCCAAGAAGCAGCGGGGCATCCAGTCCAATACTCATCATTTTGCTGATTGAAAGAATAAGCATTACTACGGCAACAGATTTTATCATTGGAATAGTTATGTATATGATACGTTGCATTTTTGTTGCACCATCGATATAAGCCGCTTCATACAGTGTCTCATCTATATTGGTTAATTGAGCCAGATATATAATTGTACCCCAGCCGAGTTCCTTCCATACATTACAAGTAACATAGGTAAAAACCCACCATCCGTAGCTGCTTAAAAATGGTATTGAATCAAAACCCAAAAAATTCAGCATATTGTTAATGCTTCCATTGTTATGCGAGAAAAGTTTCACCGCTATTCCCGAAACCACCACCCACGAAATAAAATGCGGAAGATATAGCAGAGATTGCGTGACTCTTTTGAATCTTAATGATCTGACTTCATTAATTAACAGTGATACCATAACGGTAAGCGGGAAATTCACAAACAGTGTTGAAATATTTAAAAGAATCGTGTTTCGTATGGCTTTCCAGAAATGCATATTGGAAAATACCTTTGCGAAATTGTCCAGGCCCACCCACTCGCTGGCATGTATTCCCTTGAATACATTGTAGTTTTTAAATGCGATAACCAACCCGTACATTGGTACATACTTGAATACTATATAATATACAAGTACGGGAAGTACCATCAGGTAGAGCCATCTATCCCTCCATATATAAAATAAAACAGTCTTTTGATTTTTCCTTATACCCTTCAGGTGTTGTTCAGAGAATTGATTCTTCATTTTTTTCCTCCGTTGGCTGATTTGTAAGTTGTTAAAAACAATATAGAGAACAACCCGTTGGTTTCGCAAGAGTACGATTCGATTTATCGCTGTCAAAAACTATTCTGGACTATCAATTTCTATTTTGGGAGTGTACGTTTATGGCATAAATTGATTTAAATGATCTTGATATGCTATACTTTTTTATAGGCGGGCGATCAATTCGATGGATTTGCAAAGCGTGACAGGGAATATGAGTGTGAGCAGTAAAATGGGAGAAAGAAAAAAAAGAAATCTGAAAAAAGAATTCATGGGTTTCCGCAGGTATTTGTTTAAAATCGTTCTGTCCAATATCTTCCTCGTTCTATTGCCCATAAGCATCCTGGGGATATTATGGTTCTGCATGATTTCCAGCCAGACAGAAAAGGAGTTTCTGCATCAAAAAACCATAGAGTTGAATGAAATCGTATCGGGTATTGTCCAAAGAATAAAAAACATTAACCTGGAAGTAGCACTAGAAACAAGAGACAGCAGATACAGTACATACACCATGTCAGATGAATATACCACTGATCTGCTGATGATATCAAAAAGGTTGGCAACAATGGCTGAAAAATACTATTTTCTCCATTCGGTGTACTTCTATGACAACACAACAGGGAGAATATATAATTCAAACGCAGGAAGCTATGATTTTGATACTTTTTATGATAAGAGCTGGTTGAAGGAAACAAAGGATATCTACCGTGTCCAGGAAATTCCGCTGCGTAATTCAATAGATGACGAAGCACTTTACAATAGAGCCGACTTCTTTTTCAATCAATATTATGATTTGGTTCTTACCTTGGTGATCAAAGGGAAGCCCGATTTCTACCTGGTGGCAAATATCAGCATTAAAAAACTGTTTAAGGATATCATGAATACTTACAAATTAAATGAAGAACGCATGGAGTTTTTTTTCATCGCCAACGGGCAGGTTATTGAAGGAAAATGTGAACATGTAACTCCGGATGTGCTTTTAAATTCAGGTTTTATTAACGACGACCAGGAGGTATCCTCAATTAAACTGAATAACCGCATTTACTTTGCAAAACCCATTGGGTACGGTGATATTATCTGTTTAACTTCATATCCCGAAGAAGATGTATTTATGGAATCCCAGCATCTTGAAAGGTATATCATTATTGTATGTATCGGACTTCTAATATTTCTTCTGTTCATATCGGTATATATTGCCAGAACATTGTACCAACCAATTAACAGGTTGTATTCGCACATTGCTGACAACACAAAAATCCTGCAAAAAGATAATGTCCGGGACGAAATTGACATGCTTAAGAGCGTTTTCTCAGAGATGAACACCTTTAATTCCAGTGCAAAACTGAAACTGAAACAGTTTGACGAAATCTCCAGAACATTTGGTTTTAGAAATTTTCTTGAGCATAATCAATCTCAAAAGGATTTCATTAAGGATCATCCGTATCTTTTCGACCAGGACGGTAATGGTTTATGTGAAATGCTTGTCGTAAAGATTGACTATAACAGTATCGGGATGCAGAAAGAAGAAGAAATGATATTCCGCCTTAACTTACAGGAGATTCTCAGAAGCTATCTCCAGTCTTCCTTAAAGGGTATTCTTACAAAAAACAGTGATGACAATCTGGTTCTTTTGTACCGGATCAATGAAGAACAACCCGCTGAACAGATAAGAAGAGTTATAACTGATACCGTTGCAAAGCTTACAAAACAAAACGTATATTTTTCCATTAGCCAGGCCATCAGGAGGGTAGAAGAAATCCTTCCGCAATATGACATTTGCTCAGAATTAGTCGAGACTGCCTATTTTTTGGGTTGGAAGTATGAAGTCATATCCGAGGAAAGAATCAAAAAGACAGAAAGTAATTCTGAAATCTATAATACTATTATAAATATTAAAACATCCATTATAAAAACAATTGTTTCCCAGGATGAAGCCGAAATAGATAAATTATTTGAACATCTGGAAAATGAATTGCGTCTTTTGGCAAACGTGCCACAAATTAAGGAGATTTGCAGCCTGATTTTAATTGACTTGGATCATGAGTTCCATTTCAGAAAACACATGGAAGATAATCTGATGAAGTCTCTGAATGACAATAAAACATTGTCAGATTTACTTTTCTTTATGAAAAATATTTTTAAACGTATTGCCGGCCAATATGGAAAAAATGACGCAAAAGAAAATTACTACTGCGAGATGGCTAAGGAATTCCTGAATAATAATTACATGCGTGATATGAACATTACAGATGTGGCTGATCATTTGAATATCAGTTATTCCTACCTTAGCAAAATATTCCGGGCGAAGACCGGCATTACCCTGACAGATTATTTAAACAACGTACGCATTGAAAAGAGCAAAGAATACCTGGCAAATACTTTTTTAAATATTTCAGAAATATCAAAAAAAGTGGGTTATAATAATGCACAAAGCTATCAGCGGTTTTTTAAGAAATATTTTAACTTGACACCGGGAGATTATAGAAGATTGCATAATGTGCACCAAAATGAAACCTGATAATAAAATAAAGCCAATCTTTGCAACATCAGGCTCCAATATTTGAGTTTTGAAAAAACTAATGTATAGAATACAGATAAATCATAAATTTAATACCATGATATTAATCTTCGCATCCTTCTATTTGTTTTTGCTTCAACAGCCGAATCCGCGCTAATATATTTTTTTCCCCAGTATCACCAAATCACGTTTAATTCCGTCCATATTGGCAACTCCCGGCAGGAAACCCCATTTTTCAAAGCCAAAACCTGAAAACAACCGGATGCTGGGTTCATTATGTGCAAAAATAAAGGCAAGAAGCGTATCAATTTTCAACCCGGGGCATTCTTCAATGACTTTGGCCAAAACCCTTTTACCTATTCCTTTTCCCCTGTAAATTTCATGCAGGTAGATACTTATTTCAGCCGTCGCATTATAGGCCGGCCTTCCATAAAAAGACTGAAGGCTCGCCCAGCCACATACATTCCCTCCATACTCCACAATCCACAACGGTTTCTTTCCAGGGCTGTGCTTATAAAACCAATCCAACCTGTCATCTGCTGATACATGTTCGGTATCGGCAGTTACCATTCTGCCCGGAATTGTTGAATTATATATATCAACAATATCTGGCAAATCATCTATTGTCGCATGTCTGAATGTAATGTTTTCCTGCATGGAGTTAATTCCTTTCAAATATTACCGGATGAACCGGTATTTTTTCAACCGGCAGGTATCCTTTAGGGCAATACCTGTAACATAAGAATCGTGCTCTTGCTTCCTTAGATCGGATAAATGCAAAAGGAATCAGAAGTACGGTTCCCCTGCTTCCCGTTATTTTAAACCCAATATCTTAAGGGCTTCGGCAAGATCTATTGCCCCGGTGTAAATTGCTTTACCTGTTATGGCACCTGCAGCACCAATTTCCTTAAGATTTTTAAGATCCTGGATTGAGCTTACCCCTCCGGATGCAATCACTTCCATGTTCACGCTGTCTATCATTTCTTTCATGGCTTTAATGTTTGGTCCGGCTAAAGTACCATCGGTACTAATATCGGTATAAATAATAACACGGCAGCCAAGCTGTTCCATTTTTTTCGCGAAGTCAACCGCGGTGTAATCGCTGACCTGTTCCCAGCCTTCTATGGCTACCCTCCCGTCCTTTGCATCAATACCAATTGCAATCTTTTCAGGATATTTGTACAAAGCCTCCCTGACAAGTACGGGATTTCTGACAGCCGCAGTTCCCAATATAACGCGGGAAACACCCTCGCCAACCAGTTGTTCAATGTCTTCCATTGTCCTGATTCCACCACCCGTTTGCACCGAAACAGGAAACTCTTTCACAATTTTCAGAATGATGCTCCGGTTATTTGCAGCTCCGCCGCGAGCTCCGTCCAGGTCCACAATGTGCAGCCACTTTGCCCCCAACGATACCCATTTTGAGGCCATTTGCACGGGATCATTCCCGTAAACCGTCACATCATCGAATCTTCCCTGTAACAGACGTACGCATCGGCCATCCTTAATATCAATCGCCGGATAGATAAACATAGTATATACCACCTGTTCCTTCCATTAATGGTGCAACAATACCTAAAACGCTACCCCTTTAAGAAATGTATCGTCCTGTTCATACTGACTAATCTGAATAACGCATACCGGCTATAGTATAACTCAAATAAAGCTCTTTGGTTAAATTCGCAGCATCCTCCTTTCCGGCATCTGTGCTGCGATTGCCGGAGCCTGTAGATTCGGCTCGGGCAAGCCGAAACTCGCAAAAATGCACAAGAATAAATTTTTAATGTTGCATTTTTGCTCAGACAGACGGCTTGCTTATCCTCGCCCATCACTCAAATTTGTTACCTGTAATGCGTTCGTAAGCTTCAATGTATTTTGCCCTGGTTTTTTCAATTATTTCTGCCGGAAGCGCCGGTGCCGGCGGGTTTTTATCCCAGCCAATGCTTTCAAGGTATTCCCTCAGGAACTGCTTGTCAAAACTTTTTTGTGCACGGCCCGGTTCATAATCATCCAGCGGCCAGAACCTTGAAGAATCTGGAGTAAGCATTTCATCGGCTATAACAAGTTCACCGTCCAGGTACCCGAATTCAAACTTGGTATCGGCAATAATAATGCCTTTGCTTTCCGCATATTCTGCAGCAGCCATATAGATGGCCAGGGATTTTTCTTTCAGTTTCTTAGCCCTCTCCATTCCTATCATGTTAACCAAATCTTCGAAAGAAATATTTTCATCATGTCCTTCCTTCGATTTTGTGGACGGTGTAAAAATCGGCTCGGGCAGTTTATCTGCCTGTTTAAGCCCTTCAGGAAGCTTTATTCCGCATATTGCCCCGGTGGCTTTATATTCCTTGAGCCCGCTTCCTTCCAGGTAACCTCTGACGATACATTCGACATTCTCCATTTTTGCCTTTTTCACCAGCATGGAACGCCCGCCAAGTTCCCTACCGAACCTGTCAAGACCTTTTGGATACTTCGATACATCGGTGGTGACCACATGATTGCCTATTATATCTTTTGTGAAATCAAACCAGAACTCGGATATTTTATTAAGCACCTTTCCTTTATCGGGTATCGGCTCGTTGAACACAACGTCGAATGCTGAGATTCTGTCTGTAACAACCATTAACAGCAAATCTTCGCCAACTTCATACACGTCTCGTACCTTTCCCCTTGCGTAAAGCGGCGAATCAATAAAATCGGTATTCTTTAGCAGCATAAACACATCCCTTTCTGTACAAATACTAGAATGTTCCTTTTGTTGAAAGAACTCCATTTATCCTGTTATCTATTTCACATGCTTTTCGAAGCGCCTGTCCGAAGGCTTTAAAAATGGCTTCGGCTATGTGGTGATTATTCTTGCCATGTATAAGCCTGATATGTAATGTAATGCCCCCGTGAACCGAAAGTGCCCTGAAAAACTCTTCTACCATTTCGGCATCCATATCTCCGATTTTTTCATTGGAGAAACCTGCTTCAAAATGCAAAAAAGGTCTTGATGAGAGATCCATCGACACCATTGCCAATGCCTCATCCATCGGTACAAAGGCAGTACCATAGCGGGCAATTGATTCTTTATGGCCGAGTGCCTTTGAAATTGCCTGACCTATTACAATCCCTGTGTCCTCTATGGTATGGTGGGTATCTACGTCAAGATCGCCTTTGGCAGCAACTTCAATATCAATTAAAGCGTGTTTCGATAACAGTGTCAGCATATGATTAAAAAAACTGATCCCGGTGTCGATTTTCGATGTTCCTGAACCGTCAATATTCAGTTTTACAAAAACATCGGTCTCGGAGGTCCTGCGGGACACTTCGGCTATTCTTTGCATACCGCTGTCTCCTTTCAAGGATATTTATATTTATACAATATAACATTGAATAAAACTGTGCAAGCAATTCTGATGCACAGGTATGTAACCGCAGACACATAAAAAATAATATCCCTGATGCATTTCAGCTGAGCCGGCGAGCCTTCTCAAAAGTTCACTCAATCATGAACTCTCAATTAACGGTAACTTTTAAATCGTTAACAACAGAAATCCATTCACGGGATGTTCTAAACAGAATTAATATAGGAACTTAACCTGTCAACCAATATATCCATCTCTTCATCGGTACCGATGGATATCCTGAGGAAATTCTCTATTCCTTTTGCATTAAAATGCCTTACCAGGATCCCGTCATTACGGAGCCTTGAAAACAACTCCCTTCCGCTCAGCTTATCATGGGATACGAACAGGAAATTGGTTTTGGACGGCAAAACACTGAAACCAAGCGAGATTAACCTTTTTGCCGTATCTTCCCTGGTTTTGATTATCCTTCTGCACGTTTCGGCGAAATATTCCTTATCCTTCACTGCAGCAATTGCGGCTTTTTGCGCTATCCTGTCCACGGTGTATGAATTGAAGGAGTTCTTTACCCTGTCCAAAGCCTCGATCAAATCCTTGTTACCCAGCGCGAATCCAATTCTGAGTCCCGCCAGCGCTCTTGATTTGGAAAAAGTCTGAACCACTAAAAGATTTTCATAACTTCTAATCAGTGGTACCGCCGATTCCCCTCCAAAATCCACATATGCCTCATCTATAATAATCAGCTTATCAAGGTGTTTTTTAATTAGAGCTTCTATCTCATCGAGGCCAATGGCAATGCCGGTCGGGGCATTCGGGTTGGCGAGCAGAATTCCCTTTGCATGCTCGGGAAATCCGTCCAGTCCGATGGTGAAATCCTTGTTCAGGACCACTGTCTCATAATTAATACCGTACAGCTTTGCATATACGGGGTAAAAACTGTAGGTGATTTCAGGAAATGAAACCACGTCGCCCGGGTTGAAAAAGGCCGGAAAGCAAAAGGCCAAAATTTCGTCCGAACCGTTTCCGACAAACACCTCACAAGGTTCAAGCCCGTAAAATTCCGCTAATGCCTCTTTCACGAAATAAGCCTCCGGGTCAGGGTACAACCTTAACACACTGCCCGTTTCCTGACGTATTGCCTTCAGTACTTCGGGGGACGGCGGATATGGATTTTCATTCGTATTCAGCTTGATATATATTTTGTCCTTTGGCTGCTCTCCCGGTACATATGGTGAAATATTCCTTGCCGTGTCACTCCAGAACCTGCTCATTCATTATCCTCCTCAAACCGTATACGCACCGAATTGGCATGGGCATCCAAACCCTCTGTTTGTGCAAATCTTACCACATCTTTGTATAAACCCTTCAAAGCTTCCCTGGAGTAGGATATAATGCTTGATTTTTTTGTAAAATCGCTTACCGATAACGGTGAGAAGAACCTGGCAGTACCATTCGTCGGCAAAATATGATTGGGTCCTGCCATATAATCGCCCAGCGGCTCGGGTGCATACTCTCCGAGGAATATTGCCCCTGCATTTCTGATGCTTCCCAAAAGGGAGAACGGATTTTTCACAATCAGCTCAAGGTGCTCCGGAGCTATCAGGTTTGACAGTTCAACCGCTTCGTCAAGGGATTCAACCAGGATTGCAGCTCCGTAATCTTCAATGGATTTATTAATAATCTCTTTTCTCGGAAGTTTTTGCATCTGCCTGTTTATTTCTGCAATAACATTCATGATCAACCAATCGCTGTTTGATATAAGTATTGACGAGGCCAATACGTCATGTTCAGCCTGCGACAGTAAATCAGCTGCAACAAACCCGGGATTTGCGTATTCATCGGCTATAACAAGAATCTCACTGGGACCTGCTATCATATCTATATCGCATACACCGTATACCATCTTTTTTGCCGTCGCAACGTAAATATTTCCGGGTCCCGTTATCTTGTCAACCCTGGGTATGGTTTCGGTGCCATAAGCCATTGCGGCTATTGCCTGGGCTCCTCCTACACCGAACACCCTGTCAACTCCGGAAATATATGCACATGCTAGAATTACAGGATCAGGCATTCCGCCTGCCCGCGGCGGAGTGCACATTATCACTTCCCTGACACCTGCCACTTTGGCGGGTATAACATTCATAAGAACCGATGACGGAAGCGGAGCAGTCCCACCGGGCACATAAACCCCGACACGTTCGAGCGGTGTCATTTTCTGGCCAAGTATGACCCCATTCTCAAGGCTTTCAAACCATGAGTTTTCCTTTTGCCTTTGATGAAATTTTCTTATGTTTTCACAGGCTTTTTCTATTGTTAAAGCAAGGGACGGCTCAAGGGACTCATATGCATTTTTTAATTTATCGCTGCCGATTTCAAGGCCCTCCAGGTTTACACCGTCAAATTTCCTGCTGAAATGGTAAAGGGCTTCATCCCCTTTTGTCCTTACCTCATTTATTACTTCCATTACCGCACCGGTAACCTCCGGCCGCTCACCGCTTTCCCTTTTTCTCAATATTTTTATCAACGAATCCAAATCATTCTCTGCCGATTTATAAATTCTCATTTTATAAAACTCCTTTAACCCTTATTCTCAATTATCTTTCTCAGGTTAACAATAAGGCTGTTTATTCTCTCTCTTTCCATTTTCATGCTTACACGGTTGACTATAAGCCTGGCGCTTATATCAGCAATTGTATCCAGTATTACAAGTCCGTTTTCCTTTAATGTTTTACCTGTTTCCACAAGGTCCACGATAACTTCCGACAAACCCACCAGCGGAGCTAATTCCACCGAACCGCTGAGTTTTATTATTTCAACCGATTCCCTCCGCTTATGCCTGAAATACTCCTTTGCAATCTCAGGGTACTTGGTGGCAACTCTTGTAATTGTAAGACTGTCCATTTTCCCTTCAAGCTCTTTCGGTCCTGCAACACACATTTTGCATGCGGCTATTTTCAGGTTCAGAACCTCATATAAATTTCGTCCTTCCTCAAGCAATGTATCTTTACCCACAATACCAATATCTGCAGCGCCATACTCAACGTAGGTTGGGACATCTGCAGGTTTTGCCAGGAAGAACTTTATTCTGCTTTTTTCATCGGTAAATATCAGTTTCCTGCTTTCCTGTTTTAGCTCCGAGCAATCAACGCCCGCCCGCTCCAGCAAATCTATCGAAAGGTCTGCCAGACGGCCTTTCGACAGGGCCATCGTAAGATATCTCATTCAATCCCTTCTTTCAGCAAAAAGCTGCTTTTTCTGTTCAAATACATTTCCATCCGGAATAAAGAGGTTTAACTGACCCCTGTTATATCCACATTACTGTTTTGATCGATAACGATTATATTTCTGATACCCTTGTTTTTCGCATACGCCATGGCTTTCTCAATATCCATTGAAGCAATGTCCAGTTCGGCCGTTTCACCTTTTTGCCTCAACTCGCTCAATACCGAGAAAGCCTTTTTCCTCGCATCTTTATGATAGATAATATAATAATCTCCCCGGGGAGGAGCAGGCAGTTTATTCTGACGCTCAAGTGCTGTCATAACCATGTTGATCCCCAATGAAAAACCGGTTGCAGGACAATCCTTTCCGAACCTTTGAATCAGGTTGTCATACCTTCCTCCGCTTAACACAGGATATCCCACTCCGTATGTGAATCCCCTGAATACAATGCCCGTATAATAATTCAGGCTCTGGACCATTCCAAGATCTATCGAAACATGGTCGGCAAAGCCCCAGTCATCAAGGATGGCCAGTACTTTCTTCAAATACTCCAAAGCCCTTAGAGCCTTTCCGCTGACATTCTTTGTTGCCAGCTCATCTATCACGTTGGTTGAACCAAAGTAACGGGGAAGATTCAAAATCAACTCTTTCAGCTCATCATCAATGTTGTGGCCGTTCACCAGCTGTTCCACACCGACAAAATCTTTTTTATCTATAAGCTCCCTTATTTCTTCGGCCTCGAGTTCAGACAACCCCGACTGTTCCATAAGTCCCCTGAAAAAGTCAACCTGGCCTATATCTATTTGAAATTCTTCAATACCGGCTTTCTGAAGCGCCTGGATTGCAAGCGATATCAGCTCGGCATCGGCTTCAGGACTGCTTATGCCAAGTACCTCCACCCCGGCCTGCGTATATTCCTTCTGCTTGCCGCCTCCCATTTCGTTGTACGAAAAAGTGTTGCCGATGTAAAACACCTTAACCGGCCATAAGTTTTCCTTAAGTTTAGTAGCAGCCACCCGTGCAACAGGTATTGTCATATCGGGCTTTAAAACCAGGATGCGGCCCTGCGGATCCGTGAATTTGAACATATCCTCCTGCGGAATAAGATTTTGAGTGCCCGAAAAAACATCATAAAACTCAACCGTGGGGGTTTCAACCTCCATATAACCGCTTTGCAAAAACAGCTGCCTTATACTGTTTTCCAGATTTCTTTTGAAATAACACCGCTCAAAGAGAATATCCTGCATTCCCTCGGGTGTGTATATATTCCAGCGCTTCATTTTACTTCACCTTAATAATGCTTTATCGTACTAAAGCAAGTGTTAGAAATTATTATACTCATTTTCCAATTACCTGTCAATATATCAGAAAGCAATGACGTATTCAACCTATGATTATTCTTTACGGGAATTCAGTTTCCTGGCGGGCTGTACCACGGCTGCGGCCAATTCAATCAATACCTTCTCTAAAAATTCTTGTGGCGGGTTATTATTCAAAATTAGCGCGTTACTTAAATATTAAGTTTTTAGGTTTACGAATACCGTTTAATTTGATAAATTATCTGTATGGCACAGTTCCGTAAAACATATACACAACAGCTCGAGGAATACAGCCCTGGCCCGGTAATCCCTCCCGGAAAGTTCAATCCTGCCTGTCCAGGGAATTTAAAAGCGGATGATTTGGCTGACTTTGCGGCACAGGGCAGTACACAACTTATATAATGCTGCAATATTGCCAGTTGTGAGAGCCGAACCGGACAGTGATTTTGCAGCCTGTTTTCCGAATGGCTGTGAAAATCCGAATTATACCAGGTAATATAATAAATTTTATATAAAAAGGGATGATGAAGATGCAAATCAAGCCAATCAGGCCAAAGTGGAAGGGAACAATGACCGATCGTGAAAGGTTCAACAACCAAATGCATTATAAACCTTTTGATCGGTGTTTTAACATGGAATTCGGTTACTGGAACGAGAACTTCCAGCAATGGCCCATTTTCGTTGAAAATGGAATAAAGAATAACAAGGAGGCAGACATCTTTTTCAACTTTGACAGGATTGAAACTGTTTCGGGCAATACCTGGATGTCTCCTCCTTTCCCAAATACCGTGGTTGATGAAACTCCAACCACAAAAATTATAATGAACAATGACGGCCTGTTGGCCGAGGTACCCAAAGACAATCATGATACCATTCCCCACTTCCTGAAATCTTCAATAGTGACACCCGATGATTGGAAAAGGTGCAAAGAAGAACGTTTCAGAAGGGATGATCCCGCTCGTAAAGTCGATATTGAAGCACTGAAGAAAATGCATCCTGCTGACCGTGATTACCCTTTAGGAGTACATTGCGGTTCTATGATTGGCAAAATACGCGATATGCTCACTTTTGAGGGATTGGCATATGCCTGTTATGATTACCCCGATATGGTTGAAGACATGGTGGAAACCTGCTGTGTGCTGGTGGAGGATTTCCTGGATCAGGTCCTGCCGCATTTTGATTTTGATTTTGCCAGCGGCTGGGAGGACATATGCTTTAAAAACGGTCCCATAGTCACGGTAAGTTTTTTCAAAGAAGTGGTTATGCCCAGATATAAAAGAATAAGCAAGAAACTTCGCGCCCACGGTATAGATTTATGGTATACCGACTGCGACGGTGATGTACGGCCCATTCTTCCATACCTTCTGGAAGGTGGCATAAACTGCTTATTCCCGTTTGAAGTAAACAGCTGTGCCCATCCTGCAGAGCTTCTCAACGAGTATGGCGGACAGCTCCGCATTATGGGAGGATTTGACAAAATTCAGCTGGGAAACGGCCGGGAGGCAATAAAATCATATATGGAATCACTTGTGCCGCTGGTTGAGCGCGGTGGATATATACCCTTCTGCGATCACCGGTGTCCTCCGAATGTAAAGCCTGAAGATTATCTCTACTATCTTGATTTAAAGGAAAAAATGTTCGGCATGTAACCGTCACCCGGCTTATCCCGATGTACATGAATATGGCACAAGCTTATACTGACAAATACGGGCTTGTGCCATTTTGCATTAAATATAACAAACAAGGCCTTTGAAGAAGGATACCTGTAAACAGTGAAATAACATCAGAACTTGAGCAGGTGCAGCATCAAATTGAAAATTCGGCCGGCATTTCAGAAGAGAATTCCGCTGCAACCCAGGAAGCTCTGGCAACTGTTGAAACAGAGAATAACCGGATAATGGAACTGGATGCTTCAATCAAGAAAATCAACAATATATAAATATCATTACCACGCCTCATAATGAATCCTGGTGCTGTCGAAACGATCAACGGCTTCTTTCTCTTCGTTTCGATGGCCTACTGCTATAAGTCCCACCGGTATTATATCAGCGGGAAGCTTCAGAATTTCAGAAAATTCATTGGTCCTGTCGTCATTAGGGTATATTCCGCACCATACTGCACCAAGGCCCATTCCATGTGCCGCCAGGAGTATGTTTTGTATTGCCGCAGAGCAATCTTCCAATAAATAGCCAATCCTGTTATCCTTGTTGGTATCTCCGCATACTATAATGCCGCATCCTGCCTGGGGCAGCATTTTTGCATAAGGATGGGCGCCGGCTATTTTCTCAAGGTTTTCTTTTTCTTTTACAACAATAAAATGCCATGGCTGAAGATTGTTGGCGGACGGTGCCTGGAACCCTGCTTTTAGCAATAAATTCAACTGTTCGTCAGAAATAACCTCACCTGTGTATTTTCTTATACTTCTCCTTGTAAGAATGGCATCAATGACATCCATGTTATCGTCTCCTTTCTTTCAGAACATAGTAATCTGCTTTTCCTCTTTATCTTCATCCTTCAGGTAACATCCAATCGCAGGTATGTTCTTGGTCCGGTAGTAATCCAAATCGGTAAAGTTAACTTCATCCAGTTCCTTAATTTTGATCATATTGCTTCCCTTCTTGGACTTGAGTACCTGAACACCGCCTGAGTTTCTTGTTGCCTTCGGATTAATGTTTGACGTATTGAAAATAAGAACTTTATCAATGCTTGAAAAAGCAACCAGCTCCCTGTCTTCCTTAAGGAAACGTATATCGCACAGGGGCGATTCATCCGAGTAAGCATTTATCAGCTTCTTACGGTTTGTTTTGGTTTCATAGCTCGATAACGGTATTTTAGCGCATTTACCGTTCTCAAATGAAAACAGCATATATCCCGAGTAGTCGTCGGTTGCAACCATATATATTATTCTTTCACCATCACCCATTTCAAGAATATTCTCAAGGTATTCGCCAAGCATGGAGGTTTTGCAGTCATTAATTTCATGGACTTTTAACTTATACGCCACACACCGGTTCGAAAAAAGTATCAGCTCGCTCTTGTTCCTGGCCTCAGTTTCCTGTATTATTTCATCCTCTTCCTTGAGCTTCTGATCTCCCGAAGCCCTTAATGAAGTTAGCGGTATTTTCTTAAGATATCCCTGTACCGTAAGGAAAAGTTTTACATTATAATCTTCAATCATTACTTCTTCGGTAACCACTTCAATATGCTGCTCATTTATAATACCCGTCTTTCTGGGCTGGCCATATTTCTTCGAAATCTCCTTCAACTGCCTGCATATAATGTCCAGTACCCTGGATTCCTTGTTATATATGTCTTCAAGATCGGCAACCTCCGCCTTTAAAGCTTCAATATTTGATGTCTGCCTGATTATATATTCCTTGTTCAGGTTTCTCAGCTTTATTTCAGCGATAAATTCCGCCTGGGCCTGGTCTATGCCAAACCCATTCATAAGATTTGGTACAACCTGCTCATCCTTTTCGGTTCCACGGATTATCCTTATGGCTTTGTCAATGTCAAGAAGAATTTTGGCAAGCCCTTCCAGCAGGTGCAGCCTTTCGGACTTCTTCCTTATGTCAAAGGCTGTCTGCCTGCGGATGCACATCATGCGGAATTCAATCCAGCAGTCAAGTATGCCTTTAATACCTAAAACCTGTGGTTTTCCGTTTATAAGTATATTGAAATTGCATCCGAAGCTGTCTTCAAGAGGCGTAAGTTTAAACAGCTTGTTCATCAGGGCGTCGGGATCGGTTGAGCGCTTTATATCCAGCGCGATTTTCAAGCCGTTTAAATCGGTCTCATCCCGGACATCTGATATATCCTTGATTTTTCCGTTTTTAACAAGTTCTGCTATGGAATCTATAATGGCTTCCGATGTAGTAGTATAGGGAATTTCATAAATCTCGATGCAGTTGTTTGCTTTATCAAACCTGTATCTTGCACGAACCTTGAAGCTCCCCCTGCCTGTTTCATAAATATTTCTTAATTCCTTCTCGTTGTATATCAGATCCCCACCGGTGGAAAAATCGGGAGCCTTCAAGTATTCGATAAAATCCACATTATCATTCTTAATATATGCAATGGTTGCTTCACAGACTTCTTTCAGATTGAAACTGCAGATATTGCTGGCCATGCCCACGGCAATCCCCTGGTTCGGGTTAACCAGGATATTTGGAAAAACTGTCGGCAGTAATACCGGCTCCTTCATTGTACCATCATAGTTATCTGTGAAATCCACCGTATCCTTATCAATGTCCCTGAAAAGCTCGGAACTTATCTCCGCAAGTTTAACCTCGGTATATCTCGGAGCTGCAAACTTCATGTCCCTTGAATAAACACGGCCGAAATTTCCCTTCGATTCAATCAGCGGATGCAATAGAGCGCCGTTACCGGTTGTAAGCCTTACCATTGTTTCGTAAATTGCCATATCTCCGTGGGGATTAAGCTTCATTGTCTGTCCCACAACATTTGCCGACTTGGTTTTTGCACCGTTAAGCAGTCCCATTTTATACATCGTGTACAGCAGTTTCCTGTGTGACGGTTTTAACCCGTCTATTTCCGGGATTGCGCGGGAAACAATAACGCTCATCGCATATGGCATGTAATTTACTTTCAATGTCTCAACTATCTTTTGTTCGGTAAACTTCATATGAAATATCCTCGCTTTGACATTTTTATACCCTTTTACAAGGACACTTTACAAGTACAGTTACAGCAAAATTTTTGGGTTTAATCAGCTTACATCGAGCATATCCAGGTATTCATGGCCGTGTTCACTGATATAATCCTTTCTGCCCTGCAGGTTATCCCCAAGGAGAAGATCAAAAAACTCCTGCGTCTGTTCCACATCGTCGGGAAGTACCTTAATCAGCCTTCTTGTCTCAGGGTTCATGGTGGTCTGCCACATCATGTCCGGGTCATTTTCACCCAGACCCTTTGACCGCTGAATGGTAACCTTTTCATTTTTAAGCTTTTTCAATATATCGTTTTTTTCTTTCTCATTATATGCAAACCATATTTTATCCTTACACCGTATTTCAAACAAAGGAGACTCGGCTATAAATACCTTTCCTTCACGGATAAGGGTGGGCATAAGGCGATATATCATCGCCAGTATCAAAGTTCGAATCTGGAACCCGTCCACATCGGCATCTGTACATATAATAATCTTATTCCACCTGAGATTGTCCATATTAAACGTACTGAGTTCCTTGTTATGCCTTGTTTTTATTTCAACCCCGCAACCTAATACCTTCAAAAGATCAACTATGACTTCACTTTTGAAAATAACTTCATAATCTGCTTTAAGGCAGTTCAATATTTTGCCGCGGACAGGCATTATAGCCTGGAATTCCGCATCCCTGCCCATTTTACATGATCCAAGGGCTGAGTCGCCTTCCACGATGTACAATTCTCTTTTCGAAACATCTTTTGTCCTGCAGTCAACAAACTTTTTCACCCTGTTGGTAAAATCCACTTTGCCGCTGAGCTTTTTCCGGACATCTATCCGTGTCCTTTCGGCCGATTCACGGCTTCGCTTATTGGCCAGGACCTGATTGGCAATTCTTTCGGCCTCTTCCCTGTTCTCAATGAGGTAAACTTCCAGCTGTTTTTTAAGGAAATCTGTCATTGCTTCCTGGATAAACTTGTTGGTTATAGCTTTCTTTGTCTGGTTTTCATAGCTGGTGACCGTGGAAAACGAGCTGCTGACAAAAATCAAGCTGTCCTGAATATCCGCAAAAGTTATTTTGGATTCGTTTTTATTGTACTTGTTATTATTCCTCAAATATTTATCAATTTCGAAAACAAACGCGTTTTTAACCGCCTTGTCCGGGGCACCTCCATATTCCAGGAAACTAGAATTGTGATAATATTCAAGCACATTAATTTCATTATTGAATAAAAAGGCAATGCTCATTTTCACCTTGTATTCGGGTTTATCCTCCCTGTCACGGCCTTTTACCGAGGTTTCAAAATACTGAACCGAAGTAAAGCCCTTATCACCTGATAATTCCTTCACATAATCGACAATGCCGTTTTCATAATAGAATTCTTCAGTGTTTCCGGATTCCTCGTCAACTAATATAAAGCGCAGCCCGGGATTGACAACGGCCTGTCTTTTCAATGTCATCCTGTAATACTCGATGGGGATTTTTATATCGGTAAAAACCTCGAGATCGGGTTTCCAGTGCTGTATTGTACCCGTATGTTCATAGTTTGCCTTTTCCTTTTTCAGGCCTCCGACATTCTCTCCCTTTCTAAATTCCAGCGAGTATTTGTATCCATCCCTGAAAGATGTAACATACATATATTCTGAACTGTACTGGGTTGCACATGCGCCAAGGCCGTTCAGGCCAAGGCTGAATTCGTAATTTTCGCCGCTGTTGTTATTGTATTTCCCGCCTGCATAAAGTTCGCAATATATCAGTTCCCAGTTATAACGCTTCTCAATCGGGTTGTAATCCAGGGGAACCCCACGCCCCTTGTCTTCCACCGTAATCGAAAAATCACGGTGACGTATAACCTTTATCTCATTGCCAAAACCTTCGCGGGCTTCATCTATTGAGTTTGAAAGAATTTCGAAAAAGGATTGCTGGCAACCTTCAATGCCATCTGAACCAAAAATAACGCCCGGTCTAAGTCTGACGCGATCAGCTCCCTTAAGAGATGTTATACTTTCGTTCCCGTAATTTTTACTGTTATTTTTCATTTGTACACCTCACTTTTTCTATCCAATAAATCAACATAATCCTGTTATATGAAACACAATATTAAAATATGCGTCAGCTTTAGCCATAAATGAACCGAACCCATGTTCTATGATACTATATAATTCTTTTAATTTCAATCTTTCCTCAGGCTCAGGATAGCGCCATCAGTTGCCTTTTGGCTTCTGCTATTTTATCATTCGACTCATAATATATAAATAATGCGAATCAGATTTAGCTTCCTTAACTGCTTATTGGCGAAAATCGCAGTATCTTTTTTCCGGTAAACGGGGAGATATTGTGCAATGCCTGAAACAGTCGCTGCACTCGCAA
>Ga0134103_1000140_pt1 | contig 92816 bp, 80 predicted proteins | sample 14_taG_2_FD_94445 | JGI IMG/M metagenome (GOLD analysis project Ga0134103, IMG submission 94445) | Switchgrass degrading microbial communities from high solid loading bioreactors in New Hampshire, USA - 14_58_20_212_A1 metaG | ecosystem: Engineered > Bioreactor > Semi-continuous > Anaerobic >...
ATGCTATTGGAGTAGCGATTGAAGGTGGAGTTATTGCAGGAACATTTATTACAATATTCTTCGTACCGTTATTTTTTGTTAAAGTTTTAAAATTCTTTAAAGTGAAGAAGTGATATGAAAAAATTAATAATTAGTTAGCGAATGAATTTTAATGTCTTATAATTTTTTTATATTTTTCACATCTTTAATAAACACTACTTTTTTCAAAAAGTGCTCAATATGAAATAAGATATCAAGTTTTTGACAGAAAAATAATTAAGATCATTGTAAATCTAAATTTTTGACCATGCAATATCAGTATTAATTAAATTCTATTTGAATATAGTGATATATTTTTATTTTTTATATAATATAAAATAAGAACAGTTATGTAGAAAAATTTTTAAGGTTTTTTTAATCAGTGAGGAGGTATAAGATGAAAAAGTTAATAATTTTTCTGTGTTTAATGCTTTTTGCATCCTCTGCTCTGGCATTTGATCGCATTTACAACCCCAAACCTATTGGCCCTTCTAGGGACCATAGAAATACTAACTACAGACATTATAAAGAAATGTTTAAAGATTCGAATAGAGATGGCGTTATGCGTAATTTTGATTATCACAATAGAAGTTCATATATTCAGGGGCCTTATCAAAAAAATTATTATGGAGATGGCTTTTATAACCACAAAAAAATTTATAGATATTATGGACGGTAACATATTATAAATTTGCAATAACTGATTCTCTAATATAAAAACAGCACTTTTTATAAGAGCTTAATTCTGAATAAAACCGGTTATACAAATTAAGAACTTATTTTAGAAAAGAGCTACTAGTTTTGACCTGGTAATCCATTAGCGTCAATCTGTTTTTGAACGCGTGGATTAAGTGTAACAAAAATCTCAACAGTATTATCCTTTTTCTTGTACACTGTTTGAACAGGTTCTAACACTCCATATACCCATGGAAAATATATCGATTTCAATTCATAGCCAATAATATTGTCTTCATCCTTGATTATTGAACATTTCATTGCACTTACAGAAAGAGAGTTTTTTAAAATTTCATTTGCTGTCTGTAACGCTGATTTCTCATTTACATTTTTAATAATCATATATTTAAATTCAGGAGCGTATGGAATAATATCAATGTTATCCTCAACTCTATCAAGAACTATAAATGTTTCAAGATCATGATCGTATGTATTTGAATAAATAATAAAATTGTAAATACCCTTTATATCCTGCTCATTGCATTTTTCAAGTGTGATGGCATATAAATTTAAAGGCAGAATTAAGGCTACTAAAAAGACTGTTATTATTCCAATGAATCTCATAAGTTCATGATACTAAAATCTATTGCTGGAGCGCAAGCAAAATTTTCCTATATTTTAACAATTTTTTTTATGATAAAAGCTGTTCACATACTCATATCCGCATTGAGGACATTTAACGCTACTGGTTGTAAGCCTCCACGTAGAATATAACATTCCTGGCAAAATAAAGCATATCCAGAGCAACAGCTCAACACCTGATGAACCCCTCATGCTTTTCTTAACAACACCTTTAAAATTGCAGTTTGGACAACAGATTGCATAACTTTCCTTTGAAATCAATCTGATAATAATAAATCCTGCGATCAGAATAAATAGAAAGGTTAACAGACTTCGATAAGCAACTGCTACTAAAACGATGACTAAAAGAACAAGAATTAATATTATACGCAGATTATTCATTTCATTTATATTAAAAACTTTTCTTGCTTTTTTGAATTTCTTTGATTTTTATCACTTCAAATATTTTGCTATATCTTATTATTAAGATGCCAATTTCATATCTTAACTCATTATAAATAATGAACACAAATAAAAAGATGTATTCCATATTATGGAAAGTGTCTTCTAAATCATTAGTTATAAAGGCTGTAAAACAAAGAAGCAGAAAAACAATGTTATAATTAAATATTGCATAATAACTGGAGAATCCTAAATATGTGATGGCAAAATATGTTCAGATTTTTTTAACAGTTTTTATTGTCTTTTTACTTAAAGAAAATGTTTTTGCTGTTGATGAAATTCAGGAGTGCTTTAATTACCTTAATACACAGAACTATGAACAAGCTATTTCTGAAGGACAGAAAGCGGTAACGCTTTATCCTACAAACCATCTTGTGTATGTGTGTCTTGGAAGAGCTTATCTTTCTAGAGAAGAATTTAATCTAGCGATTGACAATTTAAAACAAGCAGAAAAATATGCTATATCATATTCTGATTTGATGTATATCTATAACTGGCTTGGGATTGCATATGACAATAAAGGTGCTGTTGAGCATGCTCTTTCTTATTACAATAAATCGCTTTCCTTGGCCAGAAATCTTAAGGAAAGGGATATGGAAGCAGCAACAATTAATAATATTGCAGAGATTTTTCACAATAAAGGTGATTTTGAAAAAGCACTGTCTTTCTATAAAGAATATTTAATTGTTATATACAGTGAACGAGATACAGCTTTTGCTTATAATAACATTGCCTTGATTTATGCGGCTAAAGGTGATTTTAAAACAGCAATTGAATATCTTCAAAAATCTCTGGATATTTATGAAAAAAATAATGATTATCATGCTTATGCACAGGTTGAGCTTAATATGGGTAATACTTACAGGAAATTGAAAGACTTCGATATTGCTCAAAAATATTTATTTGATGGACTGGAAAAAATTCAGCAACTTGGAGATAAGGAATGGGAAGGTACTGCATATAAATATATTGGATGGTTACATTTGGATCAAGGGAATAAAGAACTTTCTAAGGAATATTTCAAAAAAGCTTTGGAAATTTTTAAATCAATAGGTGCACAAAAAGACATAGCAGATGTATCAATGGCTCTTTCTATAATTAATGCTAAATAATATTGAAATTAGTCACAAGATTAAATAAATTTAGACCAATGAGTCTTGGCAGACTAACATATGCTCTATTTTTAAAGATTAGTTGTTCCAGGAGGATTAACTTCTTCTTCAGAAGAGGAGATTAGTCCAAGATGTTTCATTTTTGTACGAAGTTGTTTACGAGAAATTCCAAGAATTTCAGCAGCTTTTGTTTGGTTCCAGCCTGTTGAATTTAATGCTTTAAGAATAATTGATTTTTCAAGTTCAATGAGATTGAAACTATTTTCTGCAGGTATTGCCCATCCAGTTTTCTCCTGTATTCTTTTCGGTAAATACTTCATGGATATAATGCCAGATGAAGAAAGTACTATAGCTCTTTCAATAACATTAGCAAGCTCTCGAACATTACCTGGCCAATCATAAGATATCAAAGCATCCATAACTTCAGGCTCAAGCTGAGGGATTGGTTTATTGTTTTCTTTTGCAGACTTTTTAAGAAAATGATTAACCAGAAGTGCTATATCATCCTTTCTTTCTTTTAAGGGCGGTAGATTTATTCTTACCACATTTAGTCTCCAGTATAGGTCTTCTCTGAACACACTTTCTTTCACATCTTTTTCAAGATTTCTGTTTGTGGCTGATATAATTCTTACATCAACTTTTATTCTTGAAGTTCCTCCTATCCGCTGAAATTCCTTTTCCTGAAGGAATCGTAAAAATTTTTTTTGTAAAGACATTGGTAACTCTCCAACTTCATCAAGGAAAACAGTTCCTCCATCCGCAAATTCCATCAAACCAATTTTTTTATCTGTAGCACCTGTAAATGCACCTTTTTCATGACCAAAAAGCTCACTTTCAATGAGATTTTCAGGAATTGTTGTACAATCAACAATTATAAAAGGTTTTGAACTCCTCGTAGATTTTCTGTGAATAGCCCTTGCTACAAGTTCTTTACCTGTTCCGGTTTCTCCTGTTATAAGAACATTTGCATTGGTTTCTGAAACCATATCCATAATGTAAAAGATTTCTTCCATTGCTTTACTTTTTCCTATAATTTCAGGAAAATTATGCTGTAATTGTGTGGATAAAACATCTTGCGCATAAAGAGAGTACTTATTTATAGCTTCATTTATAACATTAATTAAAAGTTCAGGATCGACAGGTTTTATTAAATAGTGATATGCTCCTAACTTCATTGCTTCAACTGCCTTTTCAATTGTTCCATAAGCAGTAAGCATTACTGTAGGGACTTTGATTCCTTCTTGCTTTAACCATCTGAGCATCTCTATCCCATCCATGCCCGGTAAACGATAATCAAGAATAATGATATTTACCTCTGTTTTCTTCAGAAGAGATATGGCTTCTTCAGCAGTAGAAGCTGTTATGACATCAAATCCTGCTTTTTTAATGATAGCTGACAGAACTTTAAGTGCACTTACTTCATCATCCACATATAATATTTTTGCTATTTTATTCATAGTTTGATAGGTAATTCAATATTAAACTCTGTTCCTTGCCGATTTTTATTGTTCATAACAATACTTCCGCCATGATCTTTTACGATTCTTTCAACACAGGCAAGTCCCAGTCCTGATCCAGTTGTTTTTGTGGTAAAAAATGGTTCAAATATTTTATTCACTAATTCTTCAGGGATTCCTGTGCCTGTATCTTTTATTGTTATTCTTACTAGTTTATCAATTTTTTCAGTAATTACTGAAATTGAATCTCCTTTCCTAGTAGCATCCATAGAATTTACTAATAGATTTAAGACAGCTTGTTTTAGTTGATGATGATCAAAATAAAACTGAGGAATGGATTTGTCGAAGTTTATATTGAGAAACTTACCGTCTTCCTGAATTTCTGTTTGAACAAGTTTTATTACATCATATAAGGCATTGTTAATATCTCCCTTTGTTAAATTCAAAGGAACAGGTCTTGCATAGGAAAGGAAACTACTGATAAGTTCATTGAGACGTTCTGCTTCTTTATCAATTATTGAGAGAAATTCTTTTAAAACCTCTCCTTTAAAATTTGTTTTAAGATAAGATGAAGCAGCTTTTATAGAATTTAAAGGGTTTTTGATTTCATGTGCAACAGTCATTGCCATTTCTGCCATAGCAGAGGATTTTTCCAGTTTTAGTTTTTCCTTTGTAGCTTTATCGAGTTCTTCAAAAGATTTTTTCAGTTTTAAAATCATTTCATTAAATGCTTCAATTAAATATCCAATTTCATCACCACAGGAAGTTTTATATACAAAACAGTTTTTACAATCTATATTATTAACATTTTTACAAGATTCTCTTGCTTCTTTTATGAACCAGCATCTTTCCTTACCATAAGCAGAACAGTCAGTTTTGTCACATTTCCAAATATCTTTACAAAGAACAACAGATTCGTTATGACAAAGTTCAAGTCTGTCTGTTTGAATATTCGACATTTTATCTTTAAGCTTTTGAAGAGGTTTTATTAATGTTTTTGAAAGTTTAAAAGATATAAATACAGTAAGTCCAAGTGTTAATATACTGAGTATAAAAATGTAATTTCTTAGGTTTTTAGTGGCTTCTGTGACATATTGATTTATTTTTTCCTCTGAAATCCCCACCCTTAAAACCCCAATAAATGTATCTCCAGCAAGAATCGGAATATTTAAATGTCTTACTTCACTGTTATCAATAGACTGCCACTTTCTAAAAATATCATCTGTTATTTTTATAAAACTGCCGAGTTCTTTTTTATTACTATGGCCGATTATTCTTCCATTTTTATCTGTTATCATAATATAGTCTATACCTGGATTATTCATAACAAGTGTTATTTTTTCGTCAATTGCCAGAGGATCAAAAAATATAAGGTTATCTATAGCATCCTTTGATAAATTTTCTATCAACAGATTTACATTTTTATTAACCTGGTTTTTAAGGGATTTTTTTTGATAATTCAGTATAAGTAAATTAATAGCCACCATTAATATTAAAAAAAGAGTTAAAAAAGAAAAAAAGATTTTTTTCCCAATACTAAGTCTTTTAATTTTTTGTGATAACTCTCTAATTACTGAGTTTTTTGAGAGTTGTAATATCTTCATCTGTAGCTTCTTTAAAACTTTTAATTCTTGCTTTTTTTAATATAAACGGATCGTCCAATTGTGTAAGTAATTTCTTAACTTTCATTGTTAAATCTGAGGCATTATTATTTACAACTGCAAATGGCCAGTTTGGAAGATACTCTCCATAAGCAAGAATTTTTATCTTTGATAGATCAACCTCATCTGACCATACACTTAAAGCTGCTTCTCTTATAAAGCCCGCTTCAGCTTCCTGCTTATAAACTCCAATTATTACTTTTTCCTGTCTCTTGGCATCTATAAGCTGAAAATCCTTGCTAATATTAAATCCTCTTTTTTCAAGGCAGATTTTCTGTGAAAGAAAACCACCAGCAGATGTAGGAGAAACTATCATAATTTTTTTGCCTTTAAGATCCTCTATTTTATGAATATTGTTATCTTTTCTTGTAATAATCACTCCTCTATATCTTTCCCCTCCGCAGATCCCTTCATCAAATGTACAATCCTCACCTGCAGTTATTGTAAGAACCTTAATAGGATATTGTTTTGAAACAATAGAAAAAACATACGGATTCTGATATGAAAAGTGAACTTTACCTTCACTAACAATTTTTATAAACTCTTCAAAGTTTTTTGGTATTACCAGCTTGAACTCATAGCCTGTTTTCTCTGAGAGGTATCTCATTAAAGGATCATATCGCTTATAGATTGTTAATGGACTGTAAAGTGGAAGTATGGCAACTTTTATTGTTTTTGGGCCATATTCAATATAATCTTTGCCTTTCAGATTTCTAATAAGTACTCTAATATAATCAAAATCTCTGTCTTCAGCCTGAACAAATTTTTCAACCCCCATAGATATTAAAACTTGTTTATCGATCTGACCTAGAATAGTATTTTTGATTGTTTGAACTTCCTGTTGTTGAAAATTGTTAATATAGGCAATTAAAAATCTCGGAGTTGGTTCGGAGTATCGTATTATTTTAAGCCCATCTTTTAGGTATGTATTAGCTGTTATTTCACTCATGGCTCCTATATCATGTTCTCCGATAAGAACAGAAAGAGCTATTTTCTTCTCCTTTTGTAACATATCAACAGATTTAAAATCTTTAATGGAAATATCAACATCTCTTAACATTGAAAGAGGTATTAGATAACTGAATGAGGATTTTTCATCTCCTAGTGCGAGTTTTTTATCGAGAGAATCAAAAATTTTATCTATATTTTTACCCTGTTTGGTAACAAAAACACTTCTTATCTCTGCTATTTCTCCTTCTGGTTTTAGGAGAGGAAAAATTCGGTTCTTCATAGACCATTTAAGCTCGCAATATGTGGCTGGATCAATAATAAGTAGATTAACTTTGTTTTCTCTGATTTTATTCTCTAAATCTTTAAAATCTTTTGCAATCTCAATTAATACTGGTCTTTTAATGCTCTGTGATATAAATTTTTTAAGTGGATAAAGTTTTTCATAAATTACTTTAGGAGACTCCTCAGGAAGTATGCCGATTATAACAGGTTCTCCATTAATTTCTTCAAGCTTGTTTTTAATGTTCTCATTTTGTGAATTTTTATCACAAGACAAAAACAGAATACAAATTATAAAAATAAATATTTTATACAACTTCATGATAAAAAGGATTTGTTTTGATTTCAATCTCCAATTTTGTTTTAGGTCCGTGCCCTGGAAACACAACAGTTTCTCCTGGTAAAGAAGATATTTTTTTTAGTGAATCGAGCAATTCTTTCATACTTCCTCCTAATATATCTGTTCTTCCCACTGAACCTGCAAAAAGTGTATCTCCGGTAAATAAATTTCCATTCATATAAATACAGATACTTCCCGGAGAATGCCCTGGAGTATGAATAATCTGTAATATTGAATCATTAAATTTTATATTTTCGCCATCTTGAATAAGCCTATCAGGTTCTGGCTGAGGGTCAATGGCAATGCCGAAAAGTTGAACTGCCACTTCAGGAGATTTTTTATATATTTCAAGGTCTTTTTCATGTAAAAGGATTAAAGCGCCTGTTTCTTCTTTTATTTCTTTTACAGCACCAATATGGTCAAAATGACCATGTGTGCAGATGATATATTTAACATTTAAATCATTTTCTTTTAAAAAATCTAGCATTAAATCTGGCTCATCTCCAGGGTCTATTATTATTGCCTGTTTTGCATTTTCATCATATATGGCATAGCAATTTTCAAATAAAGGACCCACTTCAAATTTTTTTATATTCATTTTTCTCTCCTTCTCTTTTTTAAAATATAACCCAGTTCTTCATGTTTCATCAAATAGCAAAGAAGAAGATATAAAAATATCGCTATTATGATAACAGCACCAAGATAGAAAAATTTTAATAGCATTTTCTCACCGTGAGACCAGATGTCAGGGCTCAACTGACATATGAATTTAGCGATGCCTATGCTTATAAGTGATGCAATAGTGCTTTTCATAAAAGATGGAATAATGGAGGAAAATGAAATTTCCGGGACCTGTTTCTTCAAAAAACTTCCAAGCATTAAAAGCTGGGTAGTTGCAGCAAGAGAATAGGCAAAGGCTAATCCATTATGCTTCATTGATTTCATTAATAAAATTGAAAAAATAATATTTATAACCATACCAGAAATAGCACAGATTACAGGAGTTTTTGTGTCCTGTAGAGAATAAAAAGTTGCAGTGATTGTTTTTGAACCCACAGTACCAAGAATTCCTATACTGTAAAACAGTAATGCTGAAGATGTTTTAATAGTAGCAGTTAGATCAAAAGCTCCTCTTTGAAATAATGTATTTACAATGGGTTCTTTAAGCATCATCAATCCAATAGTTGAAGGAATAGTAAGAAAAAATAGAAATTTCAAAGAAAATATAAAATCGTTTGTGAGCAAATCCCGTTTACCTTCTGCTATATGTTGAGAAAGAGCAGGAAGAACTGCCATGCCAATAGCAACTCCAAAAATTCCTATTGGTAGCTGTATAAGCCTCATGGAGTAGTAAAGATATGTGACACTGCCTTCAGGAAGAAAACTTGCGATAATTGTACTGACAAAGATGTTTATTTGATTGACTGCCATGGCTATAGTGGTTGGAATAACAAGAATAACAATCTTTTTCATTGCGGGATGAAACGAAGCAAAACCAAGTTTGAAATTATTCTTATAAAATGAAGGTAGCTGTACAATCCACTGAAAAATTCCACCACAGGTAACACCAACTGCAACTGAGACTATAGGATTAAGAAAAAATGAACTAAAACCAACAACAAAAACAATTATGGTAATGTTTAAAAAACATGGTGCAAGGGCAGGTACAAAAAATATATTCTGCGTATTAAGTGTACCCATTGTGAGTGCTGCAAAACTTACAAACAGTAAAAATGGAAACATTATTTTTGTAAGTAAAACTGTAAGTTCAAATTTTTGATAATTTTCACTAAACCCTGGTGCAATTACTTTGACAATAATAGGACTGAAAATGATTCCTAACATGGTTATTCCACCTACAACAATCATGATAAAGGTGAACAGGCTTTTTACAATTTTTTTAGATTCTTCAGCACCTTCCTTAATTTGATATTCTTTTAAAACAGGAATAACAGCTGAGGACATAGAGCCTTCAGCAAAAAGTTCTCTCAATAGATTCGGTATACGAAAAGCAACAAAGAAAACATCACTGATTCCTGTGGCTCCAAAATATTTTGCGAGAATCATATCCTTAATATAACCAAGGATTCTGCTTAGAGAAGTTGCTAAAGAGATTGCTCCAGCAGCTTTTACAATGGTGCCTTTTGCCATTTTTTAGTATTTTAGTATTTCAATAAGGTCGAGGATATCCTCTTTTGACATATTTGCATCACCTGTTTTGAGAGCAGCTTCGAGATTTTTTATAAATTTTGCTGTATCTCCTTTTAATGATGGATCAACTTTAATGGCATTATGCAGTGTTTTGGCTGCTTCTGAATATGCATTAAGTTTTTGATATGTAAGAGCCATATATAGATGAGCTGGAATTAAAAGAAAATTTCGTTTTATTGCTTTGTCAAACGACTGTTTTGCATCTTCATATTGACCAAGTCTGTAAAAAGACAATCCTTTTCCAAAATATGCCTTGTCTTGAGTAACAAAAACCGGATTACTTAACGCTTTATTGAAAGCATCAATCGCTTCTTTGTGATTATTTAGTTTTTGATAGCATATACCAAGATTAAACCATGCATCAGCATAGGTGGGATCTATTGATAAAGTTCTTAAAAATAAGTCTCTTGCCATCTCATATTCCTGAAACTCCATATGAACAAGTGCCAGTCCATGAAGAGCATCTTTGTTATTTTGATCAACTTCTATAGCTTTGTGGAATTCAGAATACGCATTTTGATATTTTTTTTCAATATAATATGCAAATCCCATCTCTTTATGAAAATCGGATTCATTCATTTTTCTTACCGTTTCTTCAGGTGTACAGGCAATAACAGTTAAGAGCAGTAATAATAACATCAAACTTTTAATCTTCATAATTTTAATAGTATATCATTTTTTATCTTCTAACTTTGCAACTATTCGTTTAATCAATAAAATTAATTCATCAAAATCATGAGCAGAAATTTCAAAACCATCTTCATAAAATTTCAACTTTTTTATAATATCTTTCTTTTTAAATCCTGTCAAAATGTTTATTAATTGTGGGACAAAATTATTATCAAGATTTTCTTCCATTGTAAATCTGAATGTTTCTTTTTTCTGTTTAATCTGTAACGCCTTAATTTTTGAAGCAAGTATCCTTACACGTGTAATTTTAAATAGATTTTCAACTTCCTCAGGAAGCCTTCCAAATCTATCAAAAAGTTCTGAATAAGTTCTGTCTATATCAGATTCTTCAGAAATCTGACTCAGTTTTCTATATATTCTTATCCGCATAGAAGTTTCTTTTATATATTCTTCTGGTATAAATGCCTGAACTGAAAATTTAATTTCAGGAAGTTTAATAGAAGGCAAGGCTTCGCCTTTTAGCTCTTTCACAGCTTCATTAAGCATTTCTATGTAGAGGTCAAATCCCAATCTGTTTATTCCAGATTGTTCAACACCAAGAAGCTCTCCAGCTCCTCTTATTTCTAAGTCTTTTAAAGCAACGTGAAATCCTGCTCCAAGATAACTCATTTCCTGAATAGCTTTCATCCTTTTTTTTGTATTTTCAGTGAGCTCTTCTTCTCCGGGAATTATCAGATATGCATGAGCCTGCCTTGATGACCTCCCAACTCTTCCTCTTATTTGATAGAGGTCACTCAATCCAAACATATGAGCCTGATCAATTATAATTGTGTTTACATTAGATATGTCTATACCTGCAGCTATAATAGAAGTACATAATAAGACATCAATTTTCCCATCAATAAAATCAAGCATTACCTTATCGAGCACTTTCTCTTTCATTTTTCCATGCGCAATTGCAATACGAGCAGAAGGAACAAGTTGTTGGAGTTTAGAATGGACCAATTCTATGTCATGTATTCGGTTGTGAAGAAAGTATACTTGGCCACCTCTCTGGAGTTCTCTTTCAATAGCCTGTTTAATTATAGCTTCATTTTCTTGAATAATAAATGTTTTAATTGCAAGTCTTTCCCTTGGTGGAGTCTGTATAGTAAAGACATCCCATAATCCGCTTAAGCCTATCTGAAGTGTTCTTGGAATAGGTGTAGCGGTTATTGTAAGGAGATCAACTTTTGGATATTTTTCTTTTATTTTTTCTTTATGAATTACACCGAATTTCTGTTCCTCATCAATAATTAAAAGTCCAAGATCGAAAAATTCAACCTCTTTTAAAATAAGCATATGCGTTCCTATAAGAATATCAACCTTTCCCAGTTTTGTATCTTCGATAATTTTTTTTATCTCTTTTTTAGAGCGAAATCTACTCAAATATTCTATTCTTACAGGGAATGCTTCAAATCTTTTTTTAAATACTCTGTAATGCTGTTCGCACAAAAGGGTTGTTGGAACAAGCATGGCAACCTGTTTACCATCATAAACCGTTCTGAATGCTGTTCTCATTGCAACTTCTGTTTTGCCATATCCTGCATCTCCGCAGAGAAGAACTTCCATAGGATAAGAGTTTCTCATTTTCTTCAGAATTTCTTCAATCGCTTTCTGCTGGTCCTCAGTTTCCTCATATGGGAAGAATTCATCGAAATTTTTATGCACATCAGTATCTTCAGTATAAACAAAATCTCGGGGAGTTTTTCTTTGAGCATAAAGCGTTATAAGTTTATCCGCAATATCGTGTATTTTTTTTCTTTCTCTTTCCTTTGTTTTCTGCCAACGATTATTGCCTAATTTATCTATAGGAGGAATAAAACCTTCTTTTGCAGAATATCTGTAAATCTTTTCAATTCCCCATATCGGAAGATAAAGGATATCGTTTTCCTTGTATTCAAGAACAAGTACATCTTCTTCAGTACCTTCATATTTCTGCCTTCTTATTCCACGAAAAATTCCTATTCCATGGTCTTTATGAACTACATAATCACCTTCATTTATCTCAAGTCCGTCAACCGGGATTTTCTGGACAGCTGTTTTTTTCTTTTTAAATGGTTTTTCAGCGAATAATTCAAAGTCTGTGAGTATAATCAGGTTTTTTCTGTAAAATCCTTCCTGAAGATCAGATATTGTGATCACATATTTACCAGAATATATTCCGATATCATTTTTATTAATTATTGGAGCTATAATGTCATGAGAAAAAAGAACTTCCTTTATTGTTTCAGCTTTTCCTCGAGAACTAATAGAAAAGATTATCGGAATGTCTAATTTTTTTAAATTTCTGGGAAAATCAAAAATGGTTTTTCTTTCATTTGGCAAAATTCCCATTCCATAAAACGTTTTATCTCCTGTATCGACTGCCTGATTAGAGAACTGGAAAGGTAAATGAGATAATTTTTTAACAATAAATTTTTCGTTTTCAAAATTCTTGTCAGTTGTGAAAACTATATCGAAGTTGAATAAATCAAGTAAATCAGTGGTCGGTTCTTTTTCTGAGGCGGGTATTATCCATATATCATTTATATCCTTAAATGAACGTTGAGTATCAGGATAAAAAAGCTTTATTTCCTCTATTTCATCTCCAAAAAACTCAACTCTGACAGGATATTCTTCACCAAGTCCCCATATATCAAAGACCCATCCATGATGAGAAAATTCTCCTTCCTGGGCAACCATTTCAACTTCATTGTATCCTGAATTTAGAAGTCGGTTTTTAAGATTTTCTCTCTCTACAGTGTCTCCTTTTTTCAGGTTTAAAAAGATACATTTTGTATCAGGAGATATTCTGGCTGCTTCAGATGTTGTGATTATTTTTTTATTTTCACTGTGAAGAATTTTAAATATAGCAACCATTCTTTCTGTTTCATTCGAGGGTAAAAAGACTATGTTATCAGGTAAATTAAAAAATTCTAAAAAATTTTTTAAACTTATATAAAGTTTGTATGCCTGGTCTTCATTTTCTTCAAATACAATAAACTTATTTTGTTGGTGTGACAAAAAAAGAGCAAACGATGTTATTGATAGATTATAAAATTCATTACTTGAATCGATAAGAAAAGAAAGTTCTTCAATCTCTTTTTTCAGAGCTTTCTTAATACTCATTTATTATTTTATCACATGTTTTTTATCAGAAAACTTCAAATAGAAATAATTTGTCCAGAGTATAGTAAAATACTATCTTTAAGACAGTGTTCTGACAACGAAGAGGAGAATTATTTATGGATTATACAGTTGATTCAATAGGAAGTCTTAAAATTTGTCAACCAATAGAAGGCTACAGATTCAGTATTGATGCTTTGATTGTTGCTCACTTTATTAATTTAAAAAGATTTAGTAAAGCGCTGGATATTGGTACAGGAACAGGAATCATTGCAATTATTCTTGCAAAGAGATATCAAAAATCCAATATCACATTGATTGAAATTCAGTCAGAACTTGCAGAACTTGCAAAAAATAATGTGAAACTCAATAATCTTGATAGTCGTTCAAAAGTTATATGTATGGATGCAAAAGAGTTTAATGAGACAGATTTTGACATTGTAGTGTCAAACCCTCCTTTTCGAATCCCAGGGACAGGGAAACTAAGCCCACATGAAAAGAGAGCATTAGCAAGGCATGAAATTAGTCTTACTGTTTTAGATATTGCAAAAATTGCACAGAAAGTTTTAAGACATAGAGGACGCCTATATATGATTCATCTTCCTGAAAGATTGATAGATATCATCAGGATAATGAGTAAACACAACCTTGAGATTAAAAGAATTCGTTTTGTGCACTCAAAATCAGGTACAGAGGCAAAGATGGTTTTGATTGAAGCGGTAAAAGGGGGCAGGGTGACATTGAAGGTTGAACCTCCGCTTTTTATTTACGATGGAAAAGGAAATTATACAGAAGAAATACAGAAAATATATATGTTTTAACGTAGTGGTAAAGACATTACATATACGGGTGAGTTCAGGAAAAGTAGTTTGCAGAATTCTTTTAATTCCGTTTTTTGTGCGGGCAATAGACTGACAGATAGATTGTCTTTCTCTGGCACAATATCTCTTATGTCTTTTATGTCATGACAGATAAAGAATTGTTTTATGAAATCCTTGTGAACAAGAATAAACCTGGCAATTGTAAAAGAGTCTTTTTTGTCTGTTTTAGTTTTGCGCAAAGACAATCTGGCAAAATTAGAAATCAAGAGAGGATTAATAATAACGGTATTAATACCTTTAATAACATATTCAGGTTTGGCTGAGTTAATTGTTAATGCAATGGCTGATATACCTCCATTTCTTAACCTAAATGAAATGGAAGAGTAGGGTCATGTTTAATTTGCCATCTGAATATGATCCACTGATGGTAAATTGCATATATGCTATACTAAACAGGTGAAAAAATTAAAATCTTATTTTGATAAAGTCGTTGATAGTTATGAGAAAACTGGAAAACTTCAGAAAACAGTAGCAGAGGAACTTCTTAAGAAAATTAATAAAGACTTTTATTCAACTGTTGTTGAAATTGGAAGTGGTAACGGATTTTTAAGTATTCCTCTAAGTAAACAAATCTCATTTAAGAGGTTTATTAACATTGATATATCTTTAGAATTTCTTAAGAGGTTGAAATTGGAATTAAACGACAAAGCCCTTTTTATAAATGCTATGGCAGAAGCAATGCCTTTAAAGGAAAATCTGGCAAACTTATTAGTAAGTTCATCAAGTCTTCACTGGATTCATAATCCCACAAAAAATTTTAAAGAACTATTTAATATCATTAAAAATGATGGAAGATTTTATTTCTCTATTTTCACCTCAAATACCCTGAAAGAACTTAGATATGTTTCGGAAGTAACAGGTTTTGGTTCTGTTTATCCATTGAAAAAAGCAGAGTTTTATATTGAAGCTATTGAAAAAATGGCAATTTCTTTCAATTATGAAACAAAAATTTACAGAGAAATATTTGCTTCTCCAAAACATTTACTTATTTCTCATAAGCTTACAGGAACAAACTATACTGAAAATAAAAATTTTTCTGGTAAACTTTTATTTAAAAAATTTTGTGATTTATATGAAAAGCTTTTTACAACCCATTATGGCGTTTACGCAACCTATGAGGTTTTATTTATAGAAGGTCAAAAACTATCTCCCTTTCATTAAGACTTATTATTGAAATTTTTATTGGACCTCTTTTTTGTTGTAAAATTTAGACTATGCTTTTTTATCTTTTAAAAAGGTTGGCTCTTATGATACCCATTTTATTCGGTATCACTCTTATATGTTTTGTTGTTATAAATCTTGCGCCTGGTTCTCCTGCAACATTTCAGGAAGAACTTTCTCCTAAAGCTTCTCCTGAGGCGATGGAATCTCTTAAAAAACTTTATGGACTTGATAAACCAATTCATGAGAGATATCTTAACTGGTTGAGGATGGTTGTTACATTAGACCTTGGTAAAAGCTTTGTTGATGGAAGAGCAGTAAAAGAAAAGATTAAAGAGAGACTTCCAATTACTATAATTCTAAATCTGCTTTCGCTTTTATTAATTCTGGTTGTTGCAATTCCAATTGGAATATATTCTGCTTTTAAATCAGGAAAACTTTTTGATCGATTATTGACAGTTTTTGTTTTTACAGGATTTTCTGTTCCTACTTTTTGGCTTGCTCTTCTTGCAATGATTGTTTTTGGTATAAAAATTGGATTACTTCCTATCTCAGGAATTCAAAGCATCGGCGCTGAAACAATGCCTTTTTATGAGAGAATATTTGACTGGATCAAACATCTGATTTTACCTGTAACAATTATGTCCTTTGCAGGACTTGCTGGAATGTCGAGATATACTCGCTCAAGTATGCTTGAAGTGTTAAGACAGGATTATATTCGTACAGCAAGAGCTAAAGGTTTACCTGAAAGAGTTGTAATTATAAGACATGCTTTGAGAAATGCATTGCTTCCAGTTGTTACGCTTCTTGGTCTTGCAGTTCCTGGGCTTATTGGAGGAAGTGTTATTTTTGAAAGCATTTTTTCAATTCCTGGAATGGGTCAGTTATTTTACTCATCTGCAATGGCAAGAGATTATCCAACCATAATGGGAATTTTAGTGATTGGAGCATTGTTAACTTTAATTGGTAATCTTCTTGCAGATATTGCATATTTTATTGTTGATCCTAGAATAAGAGTAAAACGAAATGGTTAAATATATTATAAAAAGAGTTTTAAAAAATAAACTTGCTTTAGCGAGTTTAATATTGATTTCTGCAATTTTTATTATTGCAGTTTTCGCTTCTTTCATATCACCTTATGATCCATATAAAATCGATGTTTATCATGTTCTTGAACCTCCTTCAAAGGCTCATTTGTTTGGAACAGATGAGCTCGGGAGGGATGTTTGTTCAAGAATTATTTATGGAGCAAGAGTATCACTTAAGGTTGGATTTCTTGCAATGGGTATTGCTATATTTACTGGCACTCTACTCGGTGCTATAGCAGGATACTATGGAAAATGGGTGGATACAATCATAATGAGGATTGTTGATGTTATGCTTGCGTTTCCTTCATTATTTTTAATTTTGGCTGTTGTGGCTGTTTTAGAACCGAGTATTTATATAATCATGGTGGTGATAGGTCTTACAGGATGGATGGATGTTGCAAGGCTTGTAAGAGCTGAGGTTCTCTCACTCAAGGAAAGAGAGTTTGTTCTTGCTGCAAAAGCAATTGGTGCAAGTTCTAGTAGAGTTATTTTTAAACATATTCTACCAAATGCCATATATCCTGTTATCGTAGCTGCTACTTTTGCAGTTGGTGGAGCAATATTGATTGAAAGCGGATTGAGCTTTCTTGGACTTGGAATTCAACCACCTGAGCCAAGCTGGGGTGGAATTTTAAGTATTGGCAAGGACTATATCACTGTTGCATGGTGGATGAGTTTGTTTCCTGGAATTGCGATATTTTTAACTGTCCTGTCGTTTAATCTTATTGGTGAAGCCTTGAGAGACGCCCTTGACCCAAAACAATGGATAGAGGATTAGATTAAATCAGACAATCTGTGCTGAGAGTTCGAAATTAAAATACTGCTCTTCTTTTAACTCATAACAGCCTGATTCAATCAGCATTTTTAAAAAGTTTACGTGAGCTGTATGACCACCTTTTTCAAAGATAAAGTGTCCCTGTAATGGAAAACCGAATAAATATAAATCTCCAATGGCATCAAGAATCTTATGTCTTACAAATTCATCTTTAAATCTGAGATTTTCTCCAATAACTCCTTTTTCATCCAGAACAAGAGCATTATGCAAAGAACATCCATATGCAAACCCATTTTTAAGCAGATACTGAATATCCTTTAAAAATCCGAATGTTCTTGCTGGAGCTATTTCTTTGATAAAGTTCTGCTCATTAATATCCAATGTTAATAATTGCTCTTTAATTAAAGGATGTTCGTAGAAGATTTTATATGTAATTTTAAACCCTTTATATGGTTTTGCAATTATTTTTGAGTGAGATTCCTCATAAAATACAGGTTTTGTAATTTTAAGCAGAGGGATTGTTTTACCCTGTTTTGCTGTACCAGCTTTCAAAATCGCTCTTGCAAAATCAGCAGCACTTCCATCCATTACAGGAACTTCTGAACCATCAATCTCTATAATAAGATTTGTTATTCCAAAGGCATGAAGAGTTGCAAGGAGATGCTCCACAGTTCTTATCTTAATTCCATCAATTCCAATAGTGGTAGCAAATGATGTATCAACTACGAATGGAAGCTTTGCTTTGATCGGAAACTCTTTATCTTTTCTGTAAAAAACTATTCCTGTATCTCGCTGTGAAGGAATCAGTCTGAGATTAATCTTTTTGCCTGTATGTATTCCTACACCAGATAGTATAATTTCTGATTTTATAGTTTTCTGAAAAAACATCAATATAATGCAAACAAGAAAGATGCCAAAACTGATTCGTTGATATTACAGGCTATAACATCTGATTATTGTGGAAATAAGACTACAGGAGTGGAAAAAATAAAACAATTACTGTATTTCACCTCCAATAACAATTTCCGGAATTCTTACTGTTGGGATTCCATCTGTAACAGGGACTCCCTGTGAGTTTTTACCGCATGTTCCAATTGAAAACCCAAGATCATTTCCAACCATATCAATATTTTTTAAAATTTCCTGACCTGTTCCAATTAAAAGTACTCCTCTTACTGGTTCAGTGATTTGTCCTTTTTCAATTAAATAACCTTCCTGAACTTCAAAAACAAACTCTCCTGTTACAGTATTTACCTGCCCGCCACCCATTTTATTAACAAAAAATCCCTTATCAACTGAACTAATTATTTCTTCCGGAGAATGATTTCCGGGTGCTATAAATGTATTACTCATTCTTGGAATAGGGTAGTGCTCGTAAGACTGTCTTCTTCCATTTCCTGTTGATGTTTTGCCATCGTTCATTGCTGCATATTTATCATAGAGATAATTAGTGAGTATACCTTCGTGAATTAGAACAGTTTTCTGAGAAGGTGTGCCTTCGTCATCAAATAGGTATGAACCACGCATATTTGGTAATGTTGAATCATCAATAACTGTGATAAGTTCTGAAGCAATTTTTTCACCAAGATTTCCACTATAAACTGAAAGGCCCTCCTGAACAAGATCTGCCTCCAGCCCATGTCCAACAGCCTCATGAATGATTGTTCCACCTGCTTTTGATGAGATAACAACAGGCATTCTTCCACCTTTAATTTTTCGTGCGTTAAGCATCATTAGTGCTCGTTGTGTGGCTGCATTTGCGAGGGTTTCAGGTGAGGTTTCATCAAAAAGTTCAAGTCCTTTAAGACCTCCATATACTTCATATCCTGTTTGAATCACTCCATCTTCTGAGGCAACAGCATGAATCAGAAAAAGTGTATGAACTCTTTCTTCTTCAGTAAAGTATTGTTCTGAATTAGCAATCTTTATTTTCTGAAATGTTTCTCCATAAAGAACTTTCACCTGTTTTATTTTCTTACTTTGCGTCCATGAAATATCATCCGCTCTTTTGACAAACTTAATTTTCTCTGCAATTTCAACATCCTGAGGGTTCTTTTTAATAACAAATTTAGTGGAAGGAAAAACTTTCTTTAAATTTATAATACATTTCGAATGTCTATAGTTCTTAAGAGATGACAATAATTCATCAATTCCTCTTTTTGTTAAATCATTTGTGTATGCATAGAAGGTTTTGCCATCAATGATTAACCTGACACCAAGTCCATTATCAAATACTGTCGAGCATTTTTGAACTCTGTTTTCTTCCATTTGAATCTGATTAACAGTTTTTTCTTCCCAGAATATATCAACATAATCACCTTTCAACGTTTTGAGTATATGATTAAAAAGCTCCATATATCCCTCCACAATGATATTTGTCTTTTATAATATCAGATTATAAATTTATAGACATAAATTTTAATTATAAAAAAACTATTTTTATTTGTTTTCAAGAAGTTCCTCTGCATGAAAAAGTGAACTCTGCGTGATACGGCCACTTAACATTCTGGCAATTTCCTCTTTCCTATTTGCTCCTTTAAGAGTTTCAACATTAACAATGGTTTTATTGTCTTTTATGACTTTTTCTACTTTCAAATGATGGTCACCCAGTGCAGCTATCTGGGGCAGATGTGTAACGCATAATACCTGATGGTGTTTTGCAAGCTCCTTGAGTCTTTTACCAACATTTTCTGCAGTAGCTCCACTTATCCCAGCATCAATCTCATCAAATATAAGTGTTATTGATTTGATCATTTTTTTTGCAAATTTAAGCTCAACACATTTAAGGGCAAGCATAAGCCTTGAAAGTTCACCACCAGATGCCACTTTAATTAATGGTTTTGGAGGTTCTCCGGGATTCGCGGAAAAATAAAACTCTATATCATCTTTTCCATTTAGAGCTATGTCTTTTTCAGTTATTCGTATTTCAAAAACCGGATGTGAAAAACCAAGAAAGTTAAGCTCATCAATTATTTCTCTTTCAATTTCAGTTTTTATCTTTTTACGATGATCTGAAATTTCATCTGCTTGAGATTTTAAATTCTCCGATAGCTCTATTAATTCTTTTTCCTTTTCTTTTAGCTCTTCTTCAGATATTGAAATTCTATTTAGCTCTTTTTTAATATCTTCTGCATAGTTTAAAATCTCTCTGATTGTTGGACCATATTTTGTTTTCAGTTTATTTATAAGAGTCAATCTTTCTTCAATTTTTTCCAGGGTTACAGGGTCCGGTTCATAGCTGTCTTTAAGTTTTCTTAAAATATAAACCGCTTCCTCGCTCTGTGTCAGAGCAGATTCAATTAAATTTTTGGCTTCTTCTGCTTTTGAATCAAACTGGGATAATTCTTTAATAAGATTGAGAACTTTTGATAAAACTGTATAGACTGAGTTTTTGTCTTCATAAAGAAAGCTGAAACATGACTCTGCAAGTTCCTTAAGTTTTAAAACATTTTTAAGAATCTGCCTTTGCTCTGTTAGTTCTTCTTCCTCTTTTTCGTTTAAATTAGCATTATTTATTTCTTCAATCTGAAACTTAAGAAGTTCAATCCTCTGTTTTTTTGAGATGACTTCGTTCTTTATTTTTTCTAATTCCTGTTTGAGAGCTTGAACATTGATGTAAAGTTGATTAAATTTCTCAACTTTTTCCTGTAGCCCAACGATTGTATCAAAGAAAAAGACGTGGTTTTCTTTTTTTAAAAGATAGGTATGTTCATGCTGTCCATGTATGTTAATTATTCTTGAAGCTACTTTTACAAAGCCCTGAGCAGTAAATGCAGAGTCATTTATATATGTTTTTGTTTTGCCATGAAGACTGAGAATTTTTTTAAGAATAATGGTGTTATCTTCAATTTCCAAATTTTTTAAATCCACATCAGAAGCGATAACTTCAATTTTTGATTCATTTTCACCATGTTTGACAAAGTCAACTGCAGAGATTTTTTCTCTTAACAAAACACCAATGGCATCTACAATTATGGATTTTCCTGCTCCGGTCTCTCCAGTGAGAACATTAAACCCCTTTCTCAGGGAAACTGTAAGATTATCAATGATCGCAAAATTTTTAATTCTCAGTTCTTCAATCATTAAATTCCAGTATGATTGTCATTAAAGCACACACTATCACTTAACTATTATTTAATCAAACCAGCGTTTCGCAAAACCTCTGCAAGTTTTTCTTTATTTGACTGAGACATTTCACATAGAGGAAGTCTGAATTCTTCCTTTATCTTACCTATCATTGAAAGAGCTGTTTTTACAGGAATTGGATTGGTCTCAATAAACATGACTTTATTAATTGGTTCAAGCTTATAATGAAGTTGTCGTGCTTTTGCAATATCGCCTCTTTCCCAGGCATTAAAAAGTTCTGCCATATCCCCTGGACAGATATTTGCTGTAACAGAAATAGCACCTTTACCACCAAGCGCAAGAAGTGTGAGATTGGTAAAATCATCTCCTGAAAGAACAGTGATTTTATCTCCACAGAGACGTATAATTTCACTTACCTGTTTCATGTCTCCTGTAGCTTCTTTAATGCCCATAATCTGTGGTATTTCAGCTAAACGGGCAACTGTTGATGGAAGAAGGTTTACTGATGTTCTTCCAGGAACATTATAAAGAATAATAGGTAAACCGGTTGAACTGGCGATTGCTTTAAAGTGTCTATACAGTCCTTCCTGGGTTGGTTTGTTGTAATACGGAGTTACAATAAGAGCAGCATCTGCACCGAGTTGTTCAGCTTTTTTTGTAATCATAATTGCTTCTTCTGTAGAGTTTGAACCAGTTCCTACAATAACTGGAATTCGCTTATTGACAACTTTTACTGCAATCTCTATTACTTTATAGTGCTCTTCATAATCAAGAGTGGAAGCTTCACCTGTGGTACCGCAGGGGACAATTCCATGAGTTCCTTCTTTGATATGCCATTCTATGAGGTGTTCAAAAGCTTTCTCATCAATTTTACCATTTTTAAATGGCGTTACAATTGCAACCATTGAACCTTTAAACATTTTTATAACCTCCTGCTGAATTTTTAAAAAATTATAACATTTTAATTATCTGTTTATTATATTTTAATTGCAGATATAAATGATACACTTTTTTATTGCACAGGTGTACTCTGTTTTTTTCAATTAATCGGTAAAAAATGTTACAATTTTTTATGCAGGACATTTTAGAAATAATTAAAACACGTAGAAGTATAAGAAAATTTAAACAAGAGTCTCCTCCGGAAGATTTAATCAAAAAATGTATTGAGGCAGCACTTTATGCACCTTCATCAATGAATTCTCAGCCCTGGTATTTCGTAATTGTCAAAGATAGAGCAAAAATTAAAGAAATTGCAAAAGTTCAAAAATTTACAAAGTTTCTTGAAAATGCGCCATATATTATAGTTGCACTTGCTGATGAAAAAAGAAGTAAACACTGGCTTGAAGATATGGGCTGTTCATTGATGGCACTTTTGCTTGAAGCTCACAGTCTTGGGTTGGCTGCATGCTGGGGAGCAGTTTATAATCCTGATAATAAAGACAGGGAAAATTATATCCGACAGGTAATTGATATTTCAGAAAATTTAAGGATTATTTCATGTATTGGCATTGGATATCCTGACGAGATTCCTCATCCAAAAAAAGTTAAAACTCTTGAGGAAGCAATAATAAAAATTATTTGAATTATCTTTTCAACACAGATAGCAAAAAAACTTGCTATTCATTATATCAAAATCCTATCAACCAGGTAATCTGCCTTATTTTGATAACCTTGCAAATAATTATAAAGATTTTTAGTGTTTTAAATTATAATGATAGGGATGTGTATGGAACAATATATCTTTAAACCAATAGGCTATATTAAAACAAATGCAAAAAATATTCCACGACACTGGACAATCTCAGATATTGAAGGAGAGATTATTATTAATCCTGAGTATAAAGATGGGTTAAAAGGTATAAAAAAAGGAGATAAAATTGTTGTTATTTTTTATTTCCATAAATCACCCCCATTTACATATGATAAGCTTATTCAGAAACCAGCTCATATTAATGAACAAAGAGGAGTCTTTAGCATCTGTTCACCGCACAGGCCAAATCCAATAGGGCTTTCAGTGCTTGAAGTAGTTGATATTTTCGATAATGTAATCAAAGTACGAAGAATTGACATGTTTGATGGAACTCCTGTGCTCGATATAAAGCCTTACATTGAGATGCAATCTTAAAAAACTTTAATTTCCGTTTTATACTATATTTTCCTTCCATGGTCAAATTAAATTCAAATTAGATTATAATGATTGACAAATTTTTTAAAAGTAGATAAAATTAGTCTACAATAAAAATTGAGGAGGGAGGTATGGATACAGTTTTATTAAGCAGGTTGCAGTTTGCCATAACTGCAGGTTTTCATTTTATTTTTGTTCCATTGACACTTGGGCTGTCTGTGCTTGTGGCTTACATGGAGAGCAAATATTTTGCAACAGGAGATAAGGATTATCTAAGAATGACCAAATTCTGGGGAAGACTTTTTCTTATTAATTTTGCATTGGGAGTTGTTACCGGCATTACTCTTGAATTTCAGTTCGGAATGAACTGGGCAGAGTATTCTCGGTATGTTGGTGACATATTTGGTTCTCCTCTTGCAATTGAGGCGACTGTAGCATTCTTTCTTGAATCAACATTTCTTGGAGTCTGGATATTTGGATGGAATCGAATTTCACCAAAGCTTCATGTTATCTCAATATGGCTTGTTGCACTTGCGACAAATCTTTCAGCATTATGGATTCTGATTGCAAACGGGTGGATGCAACATCCTGTAGGTTATGTAATTAATAATGCAAGAGCTGAAATGGTTGATTTTTGGGCAGTTGTTACAAATACATATGGGTTGCTAAAGTTTGCTCATACTGTGCTATCTGGATGGGTAGTTGCAGGATTTTTTATACTCGGTATATCTGCCTATCACTTGCTACGAAAAAGTGAAATTAATTTTTTTAAAAAATCTCTGAAAATCGGTGCAGTTTTTGCTCTTCTAAGTTCAATATTAGTGGCTGGAGTGGGGCATTTTCATGGACACGAAGTTGCGCATACACAACCAACAAAAATGGCAGCTATGGAGTCTCTTTGGAAAACAACGAAAGATGCACCAATGTATTTATTGCTTATTCCTGATCCTGCAAATGAGAAAAACTCTGTCGAAGCAATAGGCATTCCTTCAATGCTCAGCATTCTTGCAGGACAGAAAGAGGTGAAAGGTTTAAAGGATTTTTCTCCGTCAGAAAGACCTCCTGTAACATTAACATTTATAAGTTTCAGATTGATGGTGGGCCTGGGGTTTCTTTTCATTATTATTTCTTTATGGGCTTTGTTTAAATTTAAAACAGTGGAACACAGTAGAACACTTCTGAGGATTTTACTGTGGTCAATTCCATTGCCTTATATTGCGGCACAATTTGGATGGATTGTTGCTGAAGTTGGAAGACAGCCATGGATAGTATATGGATTACTGAAAACATCAGATGCTGTTTCCAAAGCTGTTACACCAGCACAGGTTGTAGCTTCTCTAATAGGATTCACAATATTTTATGGCGCTCTGGGAATAATTGATATTTATTTACTGTCAAAGTATGCAAGAAAAGGACCTGAAAAGGAGGTATAAGATGGAGTTTCAAATTATATGGTTTATTTTATGGGGATTACTCTGGGCAGTTTATTTTGCCCTTGATGGCTTTGACTTCGGAGCAGGAATTTTATATCCTTTCATATCGAAGAATGAAATGGACAAAAAAGCTGTAATTCATGCAATAGGGCCTATCTGGAATGGTAATGAGGTCTGGCTTATAACAGCTGGAGGAGCAACTTTTGCTGCGTTTCCCACGACCTATGCTTACATGTTCAGTTATCTTTATACTCCGCTTTTAATAATCCTGTTTGCATTGATTTTTCGTGGAGTTGCTCTTGAGTTAAGAGGTAAGGCAACCACAGATATGCAGAAAAAATTCTGGGATTTCTGGATATTTACAGGAAGTTTCATCCCGGCATTGTTATTTGGTGTTGCATTTGGAAATATTTTCATGGGATTGAAATTTGATGATTCAGGATATTACGGAACACTGCTCAGTCTGCTTAATCCATATGGATTAGTTGTTGGTTTGCTTTTTTTATTCACATTTATTGTTCATGGTAGCTTATGGATTTCATTAAGAGTTCCGGATGCTCTTGCTGAGAAAGGAATGAGAAAGGCTAAAAAATTCTGGTATCTTCAAGCAGTATGCGCTGTGTTGTTTTTAATTTTGACTGCACCATTTACAAATTTATATGACAACTTTATTAAAATACCTATCTGGTTTGTTGTTCCTGCTATAGCTGTAGCTTGCCTGCTTTTTACTGGTTTCTGCATCAAGAAAAACAAAAATGGTAAGGCCTTTGTTTTTTCTGCTTTATTTGTTATAAGTCTTGTTTTCAGTGGTATTATAGGGCTTTATCCAAATCTTATTCCATCAGCGATTGATCCGAAATACAGTCTGACAATTTTCAATTCATCATCAAGTCCATATACTCTTAAAATTATGACAATTGTGGTTGCCATATTTGTTCCAATTGTTCTGTTGTATCAGGCCTGGACATATAAGACATTTATGTACAAAATAACTGAAAAAGAGTTAAAGGAGGAAAGTTATTAAAGGATTACAAATTACAAGAGAAACAGATTATGCCATTAGAACTGTCCTTTATCTTTCAGGAAGGGAAAATTATTTTGCAAAAGCAGAAGATATTTCAAAGACTATGGATATTCCCAAAAGCTTTTTAAGAAAGATTCTAAAACAGCTGGAAAAACAAGGTCTTCTAAGGATCAAAAGGGGAGTAAGTGGTGGCATAACTTTAATAAAGAAACCGGAAGAAATAACGCTTTATGATACTATTATTGCAGTGGAAAAAAATGTTGCTCTTAACAGATGTGTGGTTAATAAAACAGTTTGTGGACTTTCGTCTCAATGTCCTGTGCATCCTGTATGGTTTAAGTTAAGGGACAGGTTAATTAAGGCATTAAAGGAGATTAATTTTTCAGGGCTAATGTCTCAAGGGACTGTCTTATAGGCAGTCCCTTCAAAAATTAAAAGCCAATTTTTGAAAATATTTACCTTTTCTTCTCCATATTTTGAAAGATCCTGTATGATTTCTTCCACTGTTCTTATTCTTACTGAACCATCTGGCTCCTTAGAGAAGAATTTATCCGCAAAAGCTATTATTTTTTGTTCCGTAGTAATAGGCATCATATCTCGTGGAGGCAGAGGAAGTTTATTTTTTATAATCTCTTCCTTTGTTATTCCAACTCCAGTATGCCTTTCACATATAAGAGCATGTTCTGGATAGCCTTCTTTTTCAACTATTTCTCTGCCAAGGTAACCATGGGCAATATAGGGGAAACTGCCATGACAGTCCAGTTTTGGAGTATCTGTCATAAAAATTCCAATGTCATGTAGCATTGATGCTTCATAAATAAAATTTTTATCAACTTTAAATTTCTCAGCAACCTGCAATGCTTTTTCAGCAACTTTTTCTGAGTGATTTAATAGTATTTTAAATGCCAGAGTATCTGGATTGTAATATTTTTTTATGAGTTCTACAGGATCCATTTTTCATTATATCATGCTTTTGGGATATCTTAAATGCTAACATTCTAAATATTAGACTCTTTTTGTCGTTTTATTTTAAGTGGCTGACCAGCAATTATTAGATACGCTGTATCTGCAATCTCCATTACTCTCTGATTCATCTGACCTGACAGATCAATAAATGTTCGTCCAAGTTCAGTAGCTGGAATTATTCCAGTTCCAGTTTCATTGGATATAATGAATAAATGAGCATCTTTTTTCAATTTATATGATTTCAATGAACAGAGAAATGATTCTAGGAACTCATCGATAGGATTGCATTCCATAAGCAAATTGGTCAGCCACGCTGTCAGACAGTCAATTATTATGATGGATGACTCAGGAATTTTTTTTAAAGCAGTAGATAAATCAATAGGTTCTTCAATTGTAATCCATCTATTATCACGATTTTTCTTGTGATTCTCAATTCGCTCCTCCATTTCAGTGTCTGTGGCTCTTGCTGTTGCGATGAAATAAAAATTTTTATGTGGAAGTTTTTCAGCCTCTCGTAATGCAAAACTACTTTTGCCGCTTTTCATGCCACCAATAATAAATGCGATCATTTAATTCACCAAAAAGAATTTATTGTAAAATAAAAACATATTCTTGGTCAGAATGAATTTTATCATTCAAGCTTTGATTTTAAAAGTAGGAACAGGATTTCATCAATTTTTTCTATAAGTTCTTTGTAACGTCCTCCATAGCTTTTAGTTTTTCCGAAAAGTTTATCCCTGAGCAAATTTATTTCATAGTCATTGCAAAGATTATAAGTTATTTTCTCTTTCTGAAGAGCGATTCTTTCTCTTATTAAAAGTTCTCTGGATTCTGAGAGAAAACTTTTAAGCTCTGAAGATATTTGTGTTAATGCACTATTAATAAATTCACGATAGTTTAAAGGAGGTTCTTTTATTTCAGTAAAAATCCTGTCAATCATGTAGTGGAGATTTATATATTCAAACCCTCTTATCCCTCTTCTCCACTGATACATAAATGGATATCGTTTAAACCACAAAAAATTTCTTTCACCGAATAAAATAAATGTTTTTATCTGTTCCGAGATATGTTGTATTAAATGGAAAAGCAATTCTGTATTACCAGGTTTATTATTTATATAGTCAACAAATGTATTTGAATGAGAAAAATCAGATAATTCAAACAGGCTTTTAATATTTTTAAAAACCTTCAATCCATCTGAATTTAAAGGAGTATCAAAATGAATCAATGATAAAAAGACTTTACCTCTTCCATACTCTGTCTCAATCATTATTGGTGCATCTTTCATTTTTTTAGGATTAAGATTAATTCCATAAATAGATTCTAATTCATTCCAGTGTCCCTCAAAATCAGATACAGGAATATCAGAACTGAATGCACCGTCACAGTAATCATTAAAACTTGCAAGAACTTTTATATTTTTATCATTAACAAGAAACTCAGATGGCCACCACAGGTAAAACTCAGGGTTTTTAATGTTAATCCATAATGAATGATCATAAAAAGTGACTTTTACAGGTCCGCTAAATCCTGGAACTCTATCTTTTTTCCTTTTGATATTTACAATTCCAATTCCTTCAATGGTTGCAAGACCCGCTCCTCCGCATATTCCAAAATATATGCCTCCATCTTTTATGAACTCTTTTATTAAATCTGCTCCGTTAGTTCCGATTCTCTGAAACTTATTTTTTGCCCAGCCACCTGGAACAAAAAGGACTTTATATTTATGAAGGTTTTTTAAATCTTTTGATTGTATAAGCTTAAAAGAAATATCAGTTTTTAGTAATGCATCATAAAGCCATATCCCCCATAGGTAGGATTCATCCCATAGAAGAGCTGCCAAGTTTGTATTCTCTCTCATATTTTGCCTCATAGCCTCGTGGAGTTATTAACCAGTTTTTATATATAAAACTTTTTGAGTTTCCAACTATAACTGTTGTCTGCATATCAACAGAATGCTCATCCATTTTTTCAAGAGTTGTGAGAACTATAGATTGCTCATCACGAGTTGCTCCTCTTACTATGGCTACAGGAGTCGTATTTGTTCGATACTTCAGTATAATCTCTTTTGCTCTTGTAAGATGAGCCTGCCTTGCAGTACTTTTTGGATTGTATAATACAATCACAAAATCGGCTTCTGCTGATTTATTAATTCTTTTCTCAATAACATTCCAGGGAGTGAGCCTGTCAGAAAGGCTCAACACAGCAAAGTCATTCATAATTGGAGCACCGGAAATAGCAGAACAGGCATTTAAAGCTGAGATGCCAGGTATTATTTCGATTTCAAGCTCAACATTATTTTTGGCAACAATTTCAAGAATTATTCCAGCCATTCCGTAAACTCCAGGGTCTCCTCCACTTATCAGGGATACAATTTTTCCATTTAATGCCTCATTAATTGCTTTTTTAGCTCTCTTTACTTCATCTGTCATCGAATATGCTAATACCTGTTTATCCTCAATCAGAGGTTTGATATGTCCGATATAAGTTTTGTAACCCATTATTAATTCTGAATTTCTCAATGCTTTTACAGCTTGCGGTGTTATTGAGTTAAGATTCCCAGGTCCTGTACCAACAATGTATAACTTTCCTCTTACCCTAAAAATACCCTCTGCTACTGCCACTGTCATATCTTTAAGGATTTGTTTGGCAATAATGAGTTTTCCCTGACTTGCCAGAAGACACGCTTGTTCTGAAACAGATGATACTCCAACAGATTTATATACAATATCTGAATGACTAACAGTTGTAACGATGTTGAGCTCTTCAGAAGTGTAACTATAAAGTTTTAATCCATATTTTTTACAAAAAGAAAGAAGGGCAGGGTAAGTTGATTTTTTATCTATTGTAGCAATTGCCTGAACTGCTTTAAATTCGAATCCATTTCTATTTAACGCTTCTTTTATTCCTCGTTCAATTTCTTCTTCGGTAATCCATTCATGAAGTCCAATTCCTATAAATAGATTTGTGGGTACAAGAATTAATTTATCTCCTTTAGAGATTTTATTAGTTATAACAATATCCGCTTCAGAGATAGTTCCTGTTAATTGAAAATAATTAAGCAGAGGGATTTGAACACTATTTTCCATAAATAACATTAGCTTTTTATTTTCAATCAATTTTGACATTATCTTTGAAAGTATCTCAGGATTCTTTACTTTAAGAGAGCATCTTTTAATCCATAAATCAAGTGCTGGCAAGTTATTCAAATCTGAACCAGTTGTTATAACAGGGGTTGAATTTATAAATTCTGCAAGAGTTTTTGCAAGTTCATTAGCTCCTTTAAGATGTCCTCCAAGAACTGGAATTATATATTTTCCTTCTTCATCAATTGATAAAACAGCAGGGTCATTTTTTTTATCTTTTATAAATGGTGCAATGCTTCTTACAGCAATACCTGTTGCCATTATCAATATTATGACTCTATAACTATTCCATATTTGAGAGAGATCTGTTCTATTAAATTTATAAAGTTTGCTATCAGGGAAATACTGTATAATCTTTTCAGCCACAGTTTTTCCTCTTTGAGTCAAATAAACTATAGCTTTATTTCCAGTTAAATTTTTTGTCATAGAGCTTTGACCTTTTTTTAAGTTGCTGATTTATAGCTTTTAGACTTTCTCCAACAAAAATGAGTGATGTTTTCTTTATGTTGTTTTTTTTCATCAGTTCTGAAAGGTCAATGAGTGTGCCATGAATGATTTTTTCTTCATCCCATGTAACCTTGTTAACAATTGCAACAGGAGTTTGAGGAGACATTACTTCAAGAAGCAGTTTCTCAACTTCTTCCACAAGACCTGAGCTAAGAAAAAAAATCATAGTAGCCCTGACAGAGGCAAGTTTTTTAATATCTTGAGAAGATGTTCCTCCAGTTTTTCCTTCGATTCTCGTAAATATGACTGTCTGAGACACTTCAGGAATTGTGAGTTCTATTCCCATTTTTGCCGATGCAGCAAATGCAGATGATATACCTGGTATTATTTCATATGGAATTGATTTTTCTTCTAGTATTTCAATCTGTTCCTGAATTGCACTGTATAAAGAAGCGTCTCCACTTACAAGTCTTACCACTGTTTGCTTATTTTTTATATATTTTTCAATAACTTCAATGATTTGTTCTAATTTCATTTTAGATGAATCATATAGGTCTTTCCTTATACCTTCAAGGATCTTTTTATTTAAAAGACTGCCTGGATAAATCACACATTCAGCGGAATTTAATATTTTATATCCTTTAATTGTAAGAAGTTCAGGATCTCCTGGACCTGCTCCAATAAAATAAACCTTCATTTTTTGATTACCACCATTGAAAAATAATCAAGATCAGATTCTTTTATTTCATCAAGACCTGAAAATATAGCTTCTTCTGGCATGGTTGCTTTCTTTATATAAAATACTCTACAAGGTTTAGTTTTAAGAGTTTTTTTTATTATATCAAGAGTTTTATACGGTTTCATAAGGACAATAGTATCAAAATTTTCTATATAAAAATCAATTTCTCTATGATAGTTAGCAGGAACAATTGCTATTCTTTCATCTCCAAGAGCTAAACTTGCAGGCAGTCTACATGAACTCGCATTTATGGAACTTACACCCGGAATTAATTCAATCTGAATTTTATCTTTAAGGTATTCATAAAGATAAAAGAATGTGCAGTAAAATGAAGGATCTCCAAGTGTTATAAATGCAGAATCCTCAGTCGCCTGTTCGATTATATTTTCTGCAAGTTCATTCCATACTTTGACCAGATTCTGTTGTTTTGTTTTTAACATTGGAAATTGGAGAGTTATGATTTTTTTTTCTGATAAATCAATCGCTTTTTCAACAATTGAAAGTGCGATGCTATCTTTGCCACCTTTGGGACAGAATATTGTATTTACAGATTCAAGAATTTTTTTTGCCTTAAGAGTGATTAGTTCAGGATCTCCTGGACCTATACCTACTACATATAGCTTCATATTTGTCCTCTGATGATAAAAACAGGATTTAAAGCCTTAAAAAGCTTTCTTCCAGTTTTTTTTTCTACTCTTGAAACGTTTATCTGTGATATATCAACCATGAATTTTTTGTTTTCAAGAAGATTAATAGTATTATTCAATGTTTCCATTGAGATAGCAGTTACAACAACTATTTTAAGTCTTTGCATTCCTGAAATAAAATCAAGTATTTCATTTAGTTTTCCTCCGCTACCGCCTATGAAAACTCTGTCAGGTTCAGGAAGTCCGTAGAGAGATGAAGGTGCTTCGCCTTCGATGATTTTGAGGTTTCCTAGTTTCAAATTTTCTTTATTTCTTTTTATCAGATCTGTTGATTCTTTTTCAATCGCATAAATTTTTAAACTATCTGAAAGCATGGCAAGTTCAATACTTACAGCACCAGATCCAGCACCAATATCCCATATTACACCTTTTTTAGGAGGTTTTAGCCTATGAATTATTGATGCTCTTATCTCATCCTTTGTTATCATTCCATTTTCATGAACGATTTCTTTTTCTTCAACGCCGAAGAGATATCTAGAATGAATATTTTGAACGGAATTTTTATTTTCACAGGAAATAATTACAAAATTAGGTTCATTAAAATTTTCTGCTGTAATCTGCTTTAAAGAAGCAACTGTAATTTTTTCATCTTCATATCCAAGCCTTTCAAAAACATAAAAATTTAAACCTGTGTATGCTTCTTTTTTATTCATAATTTCTCTTGCTAAAGTATCCGGACTGTTGATGGTATCTGTTAAAATAGCCACTCTATCATGTTTTAATAATGTATTCAGAATAAGCTCTGTATCAAGCTGCCTTCCATGAAAACTCAACGTTGAAATTCCGTACCAGTTCTTTTTTATAATGCTCAATGCTTTCTGCAGGCATGATAGATCAGGATAAATCTCGATATTTTCATCACCAAAAGTTTCAATTGCCTTAATTCCGATTCCAAAATAAAGCGGATCCCCACTTGCTATTAAAGCAATATTATGGTTTTCAATCCCTTTTTTTATGAAATTAAATGTATCTTTAATTGTTTTTATTTCGGCTATTCTACTTCTAACTGCATCGTATATATCATATTTTTTAAAAACTTCATTAAGTCTTGGAGATACAACAATGAAAGGGCATTGAAGAAGAATATGTTTAACCCTTTCTTCCAGTGGCTTGAACCCTATGCCCACTATGTAAAGTTTATTCATCATTGGTTAATAGATATGTTTCCATAATCCAGCCATTTTCTTTTTTTAATCTGCGTCTTAATTCAATAAGTTGTTCAATGCATTGATGTAACTGTCCTGAACAAATAGATTCCTTTTCCGTGCCGAGATATGCTCCCCAGTAAATTTTTGGATTTTTTTCTTTAAAAAGTTTGAAAGTTTCATAGTTATCAAGAAGCACAACTATGTTGTCGTTTAAATCTTTTATTTTTTTTAATCCTCTCGGTGTTGTTAGAATCACTGAGCCTGCTATTTTGCTAAGAGAGATTTTATGTCTGGCTGAAAGAAGTTGAATTGATGAAATTCCAGGGATAACCTCAAACTCTAATGAAATATGCTTTTTAAGTTCAATCATTATATCAATATGTCCATCATATAAAGATGGATCTCCAAGTACAAGGAGACCTGCTTCCTCAATATTCTCTAATGCTTTTAAAATTATCTCAGTTTTTTGGTCTCTCCATTGCTTTACAAATTTTTCATATGGACTGGATTTTTTTCGCTCAGGAAAATCAAGCTTGATTAATTTATAATCTCTATCAGGATGACAATAATCAATAATTCTTTCCCTTATATCTGTGAGTTCTTGTTTCCCACCTTTTTTTAAAGGTACAAGAAAGACATTCAATTTCCTGATTGTTTCAATGGCTTCAACTGTTAAATATTTAGGATCTCCAGGTCCTATTCCAATTAGATAGATTTTTTTCATTGCCTGTTCAACATTTGTAATATCAACATTTTTGCATCCCTCACAGTTAATGGAAGCTTTTTTATATTATCAGATTTATCCTTCAAAGAATAAATGAGTTCAGCAATGAAGGGAAGCCTGAGCCCGAATTCTTCAACATCCTTTGATGAAAAGACATCCTCAGGAGCACCATATTTTACAACAGTTCCCTCATGAAGCAAATAAATTTTTTTTACAAAAAGTGGAATAAGGTCAATATCATGTGTTGCAATTACAAATGTTATACCATCAGCATTCAATTTTCTAATTAACTGAACTAATTCTTTCTGTCCTTCAGGGTCAATTCCAGCAATTGGTTCATCAAGAAAAAGAATTCTATGTCCCATACTTAATAAACATGCTATACACAACCTTTTTTTCTGCCCGAAACTGAGTGAATGTATTTCCTTCTGCTCGAATCCTTCAAGGCCAACCATGGAAAGTGCTTTTTTTACTCTTTGCTTTACTTCCTCATCATTGTAGCCCATGTTATATGGACCGAATGCTATATCATCAAATACAGTATTGGCAAAAAGTTGCTCATCAGGATTCTGAAAAAGAAGTCCCATTTTTGAATAAATCTGGCGTGGTGTTAAACTCTTTACATTTTCTCCATCAACTAAAACTTCACCACTGAAATCCTTTAGAAGTCCGTCCATTATCTTTAAAAGAGTGGTTTTCCCCGACCCATTTTTCCCAACTATTGCCACAATATCGTGTTCTTTAATATCTATTTCTATATTTTTTAAAACTGGATTATTTTTGAAGTATTCAAACTGATTAATTTTAACCTTCAATTTTAACATACGCTTTTATCATTCGCAAAATTATATAAAACATAGTGTATTTTATCATTTTTCATTTTTATTAACTATTTTATATCAGAAATATTTGAATGATACAGAATTTTGTATTTATTTATTATTTTAAAAAAGTTAAAATAGATAATAAATGATTCAGCAACCTGTAATATACAATTTCTCTCTATTTACAGATTTTGATATATACCTGTTTAAAGAGGGAAATTACTTTAATGCATATGAAAAGTTAGGTTCTCATATTATTGATTTAAATGGAACAATAGGAACTTATTTTGCTGTATGGGCTCCGAATGCAAAGCAGGTTTCTGTAATGGGAGACTTCAACAACTGGAACAAAGAATCTCATCCATTAACTGCCCGATGGGATAATTCTGGAATCTGGGAGGGTTTTATTCCCGGGGTTGAAAAAGGGACAAAATATAAATATTATATAGTATCAAGATATGGCTATCTTCTTGAAAAGGGAGATCCGTATGCATTTTTCTGGGAGACTCCACCAGCCACAGCTTCATTTGTATGGGATTTAGAATATAAATGGAATGATGAAGGATGGATGAAAAACAGGGCTAAAAATAACAGCCTGAATTCACCAATCTCAATTTACGAGGTACACTTGGGTTCCTGGAGAAGGGTTCCTGAAGAAGGTAACAGATTTCTTACATACAGAGAAATGGCTTTATGGCTTGTTGAGTATCTGAAAGAAATGGGATTCAGTCATGTTGAATTTTTACCGATAATGGAACATCCATTTTATGGTTCCTGGGGATATCAAACAATTGGATATTTCGCACCAACAAGCAGATATGGTACTCCGCAGGACTTTATGTATCTTATTGATCAGTTGCATCAAAATGGGATAGGAGTGATTCTTGACTGGGTTCCATCTCATTTTCCTGATGATGGACATGGACTGAGTTTTTTTGATGGCACATATCTTTATGAACATCAAGACCCCAAAAAGGGATATCATCCTCACTGGCATAGCTATATATTTAACTATGGAAGAAATGAGGTCAGGAACTTTCTAATAAGTTCTGCTATTTTCTGGCTTGAAAAATATCATGTTGATGCTTTGCGAGTTGACGCTGTTGCATCTATGCTTTATCTTGATTATGGAAGAAACGAGGGTGAATGGATTCCTAACAAATATGGTGGAAAAGAAAATTTAGAGGCAATTGGTTTTATAAAAAAAATGAATGAAACAATTTATGAAAGATATCCTGACACACAAACAATTGCTGAGGAATCAACTGCATGGCCAATGGTGTCAAGGCCTTCATATTTAGGAGGTTTAGGATTTGGGATGAAATGGAATATGGGCTGGATGCACGATACACTTGAATACTTTTCAAAAGATCCGATATACAGAAAGTATCATCACAATAAACTGACTTTTAGCATCTGGTATGCATTTTCGGAAAATTTCATACTACCTCTTTCGCATGATGAAGTTGTATATGGAAAAGGTTCTCTTTTGACAAAGATGCCAGGAGATGACTGGCAGAAATTTGCAAATCTAAGGCTTCTTTATGGATACATGTATGCTCATCCTGGAAAGAAACTTCTTTTTATGGGTGGAGAAATTGCTCAGAGGGATGAATGGTATCATGAAAAAAGTCTTGACTGGCATATTCTTGAATATGAATCCCACAGAGCTATTCAGAGATGGGTGAAAGATTTGAATAATATATATAAAAATGAATTAGCTCTTCATGAACTTGATTGTGAACTATCGGGATTTGAATGGATAGATTTTAATGATTCGATACATAGTGTAATAAGCTTTTTAAGAAGAGGGAAAAATTCAAAAAATATAATTCTCGTTGTCTGTAATTTTACACCTGTTCCAAGATTTAACTACATCTTGGGTGTTCCCGAGAATGGTTATTGGAAAGAAATTCTGAACAGTGATTCTGAAGTTTATGGAGGAAGTAACTATGGAAACATAGGAGGAGTAGAAGCATCTATGACTCCATTTCATGGCAGGCCGTACTCTATTTCTGTCACAGTTCCTCCGCTGGGATTGATATTGTTTAAGTGGATGGCATAAATAATTTTCTCATAGGAGAAAGATTATGGAACGATATATCTGTATTCATGGACATTTTTATCAACCGCCAAGAGAAAATCCCTGGCTTGAAGATGTGGAGCTTCAGGATTCAGCATATCCTTATCATGACTGGAATGAAAGAATTACTGCAGAGTGTTATGAGCCAAATACTGCTTCAAGAATCTTAGATCCTGAATGGATGGTTGTTGATATTGTAAATAATTACTCAAAGATAAGTTTTAACTTTGGCCCAACTCTTCTTTCCTGGATGGAAAAAAAACAACCTGAAGCATATGAAGCTATAATAGAAGCTGATAAATTCAGTAGAGAGAGATTTTCCGGACATGGATCAGCAATTGCTCAAGCATACAACCATATGATTATGCCCCTTGCAAACAGGCAGGATAAATATACGCAGGTTTTATGGGGAATTGAAGACTTTAAAAAGAGATTCGGAAGATATCCTGAGGGAATCTGGCTTCCTGAAACTGCTTGTGATACAGAGACTCTTGAAGTTTTGGCAGAATTCGGGATTAAATTTACAATACTTGCCCCAAGACAGGCAAAAAGAGCTAGAAAAATAAAAAGCGGTGCTAGATGGTTTGATGTAAGTGAAGGGAAAATTGATCCCACGACTGCATATTTATGCAGGCTACCTTCAGGAAAAACAATATCAATTTTTTTCTATGATGGCCCTATATCTCAAGATCTAGCTTTTGGAGGTTTACTTGTAAATGGGGAGACTTTTGCTCAGAGGCTTGTTTCCACATTTAACGAAAGTAGGCAATGGAATCAAATTGTACATATTGCCACGGATGGTGAAACCTATGGACATCATCAAAAATTTGGTGATATGGCTCTTGCCTATTGTCTACACTTAATTGAGTCACAATCCCTTGCAAATATTACAAACTATGCAGAATATCTTGAAAAAAATCCACCTACCCATCAGGTTGAAATTTTTGATAATTCTTCATGGAGCTGTATTCATGGGATAGAAAGATGGAGAGAAAATTGTGGATGTAATACCGGTAGATTTTCTGGGGCATTACAGGCATGGAGAAAGCCATTAAGAGAAGGAATGGACTGGCTCAGAGACTTTCTTATTCCTCTTTATGAAGAGAGGGCTAGAAATTACTTGAAAGATCCATGGAATGCAAGAAATGCTTACATTCATGTGATACTGGATCGTAATAAGGATAATGTGGAGCAATTTTTTAGAGAAAATGCTTTAAGAGAGCTTAGTTTTGAAGAAAAAAAAGACGTGTTAAAGCTTCTTGAAATTCAGAGAAATGCTATGCTTATGTATACAAGCTGTGGATGGTTTTTTGATGAAATTTCTGGTTTAGAAACCACTCAAGTTATGCGTTACGCAGCAAGGGCTATTCAGTTAGCAGAGGAGATATTCGATGTTTCTGTGGAAAAAGAATATCTTCAGTTTCTTGAAAAAGCACCAAGTAATATCCCTGAATTTGAAAATGGAGCAAAAGTTTATGAAATGTTTGTAAAACCGAGCATGCTTGACCTGTTAAGAGTTGGAGCTCATTATTCTATTTCTTCACTTTTCAAAGAATATCCTCAAAGCACGCAGATATTATGTTATCAGGCAGAAAACGAATTTTATGAAAAAACAGAAGCGGGCAAACTGAAGCTTGTAGTGGGAAAAACAAAAATTAAATCTGAAATAACATGGGATGAAGACCGTTTCAGCTTTGCAGTTCTTCATCTTGGTGATCATAATGTAAATGGAGGGATAAAAAAATTTATAGGTGACGAATCATTTTCTTCTATGCACAGAGAAATCAGAGAATCCTTTGATAAAGGAGATATTCCTGAAGTAATACGACTTATGGATAGACATTTTGAAACAAATAACTATTCTTTATGGCATCTCTTTAAGGATGAACAAAGAAAAATCTTACATCAGGTAGTTTCACCTGTTTTTGAAAGCGTTGAAATCTCATTTAGAAAAATATACGAAGACAATTACTCTCTTATGAATTTCTTCCATAGTCTTCAGATCCCTCTTCCAAAACCGCTGGCAGTAACAGCAGAATATGTGATAAACAAGGATCTCAAGAGAATTTTTGAAAACGAGTTAGATATTGAAAAACTGGAAAGCCTGATAAAGGAATTAAAAAAGTGGTCGATAGAAATTGATAAAGCAATAATTACCTTTGTCAGCACATCATGGCTTAACAGTTTTCTTGAGAAAATAAAACAACAGCCTGAAGAAATTTCATATATTGAAAAGGTCGAAAAAATTTTGAGTCTGTTAAAATCATTGAATATTGAACCCGATATATGGAAGCTTCAAAAAGAAATTTTATTTATTGGTAAAAATATCAGTAGTTTAATGAAAGAAAGAGCATTAAAAGGAGATGACTTTGCAAATAGATGGATTGAAGTATTTCAAGCATTATGCAATTATTTAAAAGTAAAAATACAGTAATATTCAAAAGGTAGGTAAGTTGAGAATTCCATGTTCTACATATAGGTTACAATTTAATCATAGATTTACTTTTTCAGATGCAAAAAAAGTTATTAAATACCTTTATGAACTTGGCATTACTGAAATATATGCATCTCCTTATTTAAAAGCGAGCAAAGGAAGTCTGCACGGTTATGACATTGTTGACTACAATAGTCTGAATCATGAAATTGGAACAGCAAAAGATTATGAAGATTTTATAAAAAAGCTTGAAAAATATAAGATGGGACAGATTTTTGATTTTGTTCCAAATCATATGTGTATTACTGATAGTAGTAATCTATTATGGATGGATGTTTTGGAAAATGGACAGAGCTCTCTTTACTCTGATTTTTTTGATATAGACTGGCATCCTGTTAAAAAAGAGCTTGAAAATAAAATTTTGCTTCCTATCCTTGGCAATTACTACGGACTTGTTCTTGAAAATCAAGAGCTGAAATTAATTTTTTATAATGGTGCTTTTTTTATAGACTATTATGAGCACAGGTTACCAATAAGACCTCAAACATATATTAAAATTCTTAATTTTAGAATTGAAGAACTTGAAAAAAGTCTTTCTTCTGATTCTTCTAATTTGATGGAACTATTAAGTATAATCACGGCTCTTAATTATTTGCCAACCCATATAGAAAGAGATCCTGAAAAAATTAAAGAAATACATAGAGAAAAAGAAGTAATAAAAAAAAGATTATGGAATCTTTACCGAGAAAGTCAGGAAATAAAGAATTTTATAGATGAAAATGTGAATATATTTAATGGAATTAAAGGTGAACCAAGAAGTTTTGACCTTCTTGATGAACTTTTAAATGAACAGGTTTACAGAATTTCTTACTGGCGTGTTGCTTGCGAGGAAATAAACTATAGGAAATTCTTTGATATAAATGAACTGGCTGCTATAAAAATGGAGAATCCAGAGGTCTTCAAAGAATGTCATAGATTTGTATTTCAGCTTATTAAAGAGGGAAAGATAACTGGTTTAAGAATTGACCATCCTGACGGCCTTTATAATCCTTCTGAGTATTTTAAGGATTTACAAAAAAACTGTTTTATTCAGACTCAGATAGCCAACTTTGAAAAAGTTCAGAAAAAAGTTTCTGATTCTTCAGAAGAAGTCAACGATATTGCACTATTTAAAGCTAAAACTGAAGAGATTGAAAAAATTATATCTGATGAGTATGAAAAAACAATAGCAGATCAACCAGATTTTAAACCTTTCTACATAGTTGGAGAAAAGATTTTGATGAGAGGTGAAAAAGTACCTGATAAATGGGGGATTCATGGCAGCACAGGCTATGTTTTTTTAAATTATTTAAATGGAATTTTTATAAAAATAGATAATACAAAACCATTCGATGGAATATACAAAAATTTTACAGGGGAAAAAATCGAGTTTAATGAAATAGTTTATGAAAGTAAGAAAATGATAATGAAACTCTCTATGGCAAGTGAAATTAACACTCTTGGACATCATCTTAACACGCTATCAGAAAAAGATAGACGTACAAGAGATTTTACTTTAAACAGTCTTACCGATGCTATTGTTGAAGTTATTGCCTTTTTTCCTGTTTACAGAACGTACATTAATAATTTAGAGATGGATGCCAGAGATAGAAAATACATAGAAATTGCAGTCAGTCGCGCCAAAAAGAAAAATCCTGATATAGAAGAAACTATAGAATATCTTAAAAATGTTCTTTTACTTCAATTCCCTGATTATTTTAATGAAGAAGACAGAATGCAGTGGTTTAATTTTGTTATGAAATTTCAACAGATAACAGGACCTGTTATGGCAAAGGGAATGGAAGATACAGCTTTTTATATTTATAATAAACTAATTTCACTTAATGAAGTTGGAGGAATGCCTGATAAGTTTGGAATCACTCGAGAAACATTTCATGGACAAAATATAGAAAGACTGAGACAGTATCCCTATGAACTTATTACCACTTCAACACATGATACAAAAAGAAGTGAAGATGTAAGAGCAAGGATAAATGTTCTTTCTGAAATTCCAGATGAGTGGAAGAAATGTCTTAGTAAATGGAATAAAATAAATAGAAAGAAAAAAATATTAGTTGATGGTAAAAGAGTTCCTGATAAAAATGAAGAATATTTGCTTTATCAAACTCTTATTGGCACATGGCCTTTTAGATTCTTAAATGATGAAGATTATACAAGCTTTAAGGTAAGAATTAAAAAATACATGGTAAAAGCGTTAAGAGAAGCACAGTCAAACACAAGCTGGATAAATCCATTTACCCTTTATGAAGATGCGATGACTATATTCATAGAAAGAATATTAGACGGTAAAGATAACAAATTTCTAGATGATTTTATAGAGTTTGAGAAAAAGATTTTCCATTATGGTATATATAACTCTTTATCTCAAACTCTTCTTAAAATAACATCTCCTGGAGTGCCTGACTTTTATCAAGGTACAGAGATATGGGATTTTAGTCTTGTTGATCCTGATAACAGAAGAGATATTAATTTTGAATTAAGAAAAAAAATGCTTGCAGAGTTAAAAAATTTTTACCAACAAAATGGTGCTTTAAAACTTGTAAAAGAATTGATAGAAAACAGAGAAGATGGGAAAATAAAAATGTATGTGATTTATAAAGCTCTTAATTTTAGAAAACGCCATAGATATCTTTTTGAAAAGGGAGAATACATACCCCTTGAAGTATTTGGAGAAAGATCAAATAATATTTGTACTTTCGCGCGCCGAATAGGTCAAAAGGTAGTAATAGTTGCTATAGCAAGATTTTTTACAGAACTTATTTCAGACAAAGAAGTTTTTCCTTTTGATGTTGAATGGAAAAACTCATTTATAGCAGTTCCATTTGCTGAGAAGGGAGAAAAATACAGGAATATTTTCACTGATGAAGTAATTGAAGCAAATGATAATGAGAGAACGAATATTTTAATGCTTTCTAAAATATTTGTTACTTCTCCTGTGGTTTTACTTGAGAAGATATAAAATATGTTCAAAGTAAGTCTTGAATAAAATAAAAATAGAAAATTAGTAACTACAACTGTAGCAACCTTTTTGTCTTTTCTGATTCTGAGGAATTAATTACTTTGCAGAGAGATTATATTTGAGGAACATCTAGATTGACTAAAATAAAATTTTACTGGTAAAGTATTTATTAAATTCTTAAAAGAGAGGAGGGGATGAACTGGATGCCCTCTATAAATGTTAGGGATATGGATTCATTTGAATCGGCGTTAAAAATGTTCAAAAAACAGTGTGAAAGGGAAGGAATCCTTTCTGAAATTAAAAAAAGAGAACATTATGAAAAACCGAGTGTTAAAAGAAAAAAGAAAGTTCTTGCTGCAAAAAAGAAATTAGCAAAAAAAATGAAAATGTTATCTAAGTAAATTCCATGTGGTGAATGTAACGGGAGATTCTCATAAAAGAGAATCTCCTGATTTTATTTAATTTTAATCAGGAGGACTAATGAAACTTATAGAGTTATATCAAAAAGCCATTCAAGTAGGGATTGAAAATGATCCAAGAGGTAAAAAAGAAGTTTTAAAAACTCTTGAAAAAAGAAAAAAGGATTATCAATCGCTTTCTGACAAGAAAAAAGAGTTTTTTGATATAGAGTCTCTTAAAAATCCATACAGTGATTCGAGAATTCTTTATGGTACAGGTGAGGAAGACATCAAGAGCATACTTGTTGGCATAGATATGGAAGTTGGAGAAATTGTTCTAGCAGATTCATTGAGGAAAAATGGTAACAAAGTGGATCTTATTCTTGCACATCATCCTGAAGGTGGCGCATATGCTCGACTTTTTGCTGTAATGGATATGCAAGCAGGTATTCTTGGAAGATTCGGAGTTCCTATAAATATAGCTGAAAGCCTTATAGAAGGGCGGATGAAAGAAGTCGAGAGAAGGCTCATGCCCGTAAATCATACCAGGGCTGTAGATGCAACAAGATTGTTTAATATTCCATTTATGTGTTTGCATACACCAGCAGATAATATGGTGGCAACATATTTACAGAAACTTTTTGATGAAAAAAAGCCCTATACACTTGATGATGTAATAGAACTTCTTCTTGAGATTCCAGAATACAGAGAAGCTGAAAAGAATAGCGCTGGACCAAAAATTTTAATTGGTAATAAAGACAGAAAAGCAGGAAAAATATTTGTTGATATGACAGGTGGAACAGAAGGCTCAAAAGATATATTTCAGAGCGTTGCTTTAAGTGGTATAAATACAATAGTAGCAATGCATTTAAGCGAAGAACATCGAAAAGAAGCAGAAAAGAATCACATAAATGTTATCATTGCAGGACATATAGCCAGTGATACTGTTGGATTAAATTTACTTCTTGACAGAGTTACTGAAGGAGAAAATATAACATTTTTAGAATGCTCAGGATTTAAACGTATTAAAAGGCATTAAGCCTTTTGGAATGCATTATCAACAACTTTTAGAAGAAATAAAAAATAGGATAGACATTGTTGATTTAATCACTGAATATATTGATTTGCAGAAAACAGGTCAAAATTATAAATCTCTCTGTCCATTTCACGCAGAGAAAACTCCTTCATTTGTTGTAAGCCCTTCTAAACAAATTTTTCACTGCTTTGGCTGTGGAAAAGGCGGTGATATTTTTACTTTTCTTATGGAATATGAAAAAATCAGTTTCATTGAAGCTGTTTCAATGCTTGCTAAAAGAGTTGGGCTGGAATTTAAACCTGTAAACAAAAGCATGTCTCAAATTTCTAAAGAAAAACTTTATGAACTTTATGAAACGGCAAGTAATTATTATATTGAACAGTTAAAGTCGTCTGAAAAAGCAAAAAACTATCTGAAAAGTAGAGGAATTAATGAAAAGAGCATAGAAATATTTAAAATCGGATATGCTTCCGGAGAAAAAAATCTTCTATATACCTTTTTAAAGGGAAAAGGCTTTGATGATAATTTAATTAATTCATCTGGTCTGGTCAATAACAATAATGACTTTTTCAGAAATAGAATTATTATTCCAATTCTGGATTTAACAGGTAGAGTTGTAGGATTTGGTGGAAGGCTATTAGATTCAACATCCCAACTTCCAAAATATATTAATTCTCAAGATACTCCAATATTTAAAAAAGGAGAAAATCTTTTTGGATTGTGGCACTCAAAACAGTATATTCGTGAAAAAGGATATGTAATGATAATGGAAGGTTATATGGATGTTATTCTCTGTCATCAGTATGGTTTTAAAAATGCAGTTGCACCTTTAGGAACTGCTCTCACTCAAGAACAATTAGAAAAAACAAAAAGAATTTTTAATAATTTGAAAAAATTTACTAACAGGATATTATTAATATTTGACGGAGATGAAGCAGGAGTTTTAGCTGCGCAAAAGTCGTTATTGCCACTATTTTATGGAGGATTTATTGCAAAGATAGTGTTATTGCCTGATAAAGAAGACCCTGCAAGTTTTTTACAAAAATACGGAGAAAAAGCATTTAAAAATCTTATTTCAAAAGCCTTGTCTCCTGTGGATTTAATTATGAAAATTTATCTAGAAAAAAATTTAAATGAGGGAATTCATAAGTTTCTTATCATTTTAAGCTATATCGAAGATCCAATATACTGTGATGAACTTATAAGAGAACTTTCTGAAAAAACCGGTGTCAATGAGAGTGCACTTAGAGATCAACTTAAAAGGATTGTTTACAGTAAAAGCTCAAAAAGCCATAAGAATTATAATAATGATATCAAAATTCTGTCAGTTCCTAAAGAAGAGGAGATTCTTCTTCGTATAGCTATATCACATTCAGAAAAAATCAATTACATATTTCAGAAGATTAATATTGAAGATTTTGAGAATGAATTGATAAAGAACATTTTTCTTAAAATAGAGAAACTACACAATCATGGTCAATTTTCAACAAATAAATTGTTAAATATTCTTAATGAAGCTGAAAAAGCCTTTATATCAAAATTGATCATTAATTCTCAGATTGATGAAGATTTGATAATACAAAATATGAATGATTGCATTAAAAATCTTGCACTAAAATCAATTGATAAAAAAATAAAAAAAACTGCCAAAATAGGTGATGAAAAAATTCTCAGCGAACTTATTAAAATGAAAAAGACTATTATGAGAAACTACAATGGATGAAGATTGTGTAGAGAAGTTTTCAGAAGATGACAGACTTATTGATAAATCATCACAAAATTATGATTCCTTAAAGCTTTACTTTAAATGCATAAGTTCATTTCCTGTATTATCAAAACAGGAAGAAACAACTCTTGCCAAGACTATTAGTAATAAAAAAACTGAATTAATAAAAGAACTTCTTTATATTCCTTTTATTCAGAGAAAAATTTATGAGCTAAGTAATATTTTTTCAAGCAATCCTGAAAAAGCTAAAGAAATATTATCTGATGATGAAGAACTAGACATTGAACAAATTAAAGAAATATTTATTAAAGTTTCAGAAAATGTAAAAAAAATTATGCGAAGAAAAAAAACTCGCAAGGATATTTTAAAAACAATTTTTGATATTCCATTGAGAGATGAATTGACAAATATGTTTATAGAAGAGCTTGATTATTTTAAAAAGGAAATCAAAAAGGGCTCTGATTTGCAGATAACTACTGGAATGTCAAATGAAGAATTTCTTAAACATTTCAAAACCATTAAACAGATATTTAATGAATTCACAGAAGCTAAAAATAAAATGATAGAATCAAATCTTAAACTTGTTATAAGTATTGCTAAAAAATACACTGGAAGAGGATTAACTCTGGAAGATTTAATTCAGGAAGGAAACATAGGACTTATGAAAGCAGTTGATAAGTTTGAATATGAAAAAGAATTTAAATTCAGTACTTATGCGACCTGGTGGATAAAACAGTCAATTAATAGAGCTATTTCAGAGCAGTCTAAAACAATTAGAATACCTGTTCATGTTATAGATAATATATATAAAATCAATAAAATATATCGCGAGTTATATGAAAATTCAGAAAAAGAACCTGATCTTGAACAAATTTCATCGACTTTAAATATATCCCGTGATAAAATTGCAGATTTTCTTGCAATCAGTAGAGAACCTGTATCCATCGACATATCAGTGAGAGACGATGACTCTCTATTGAGAGAGTTTATAGAAGACATAAACTCTCCTAATCCATATAAAGAAGCACTACACGATGATTTGAAGTTTTTAATTAAAAACCTTTTTAAAATTCTTAGTCATAAGGAAAAAGAAATATTAATGAAACGATATGGACTAAATGAAGAAAGACCGAGAAGTCTTGAAGAAGTAGGTAAAACCTATTCTGTATCACGAGAACGAGTCAGACAGATTGAACTAAGGGCAATGAGAAAATTAAAACAGCTATCCAGATTTAAATGGCTTAGAGAATTTATCAGAGAATCTTGACTAATCTACCTTCCTAAGGTTATAGTAATTTGTAATATTTTTATACAAGGGCCCATAGCTCAGCTGGCCAGAGCTACCGGCTCATAACCGGTTGGTCCCAGGTTCGAATCCTGGTGGGCCCATGTTTTCAAAGGGAGATAGTTTAAAGGTGATAGAAGAGCTCAGCAATCTTATTAAGATTCAGGACATAGATTCTCAAATAATCTCATTAAAACACAAACTTGAACTAATTCCTGCAGAAATTAATAAACTTAATCAAACTATATTAGAAATAGATAAACAATTTGATAATGAACAGAAAAAACTTACTGATTTAGAAAAACAAAAAAGAGATAAAGAAAGACAAATTGAAGATCTAAATGAAAAAATTAAAAAACTCAAAGAAAGAACCTCCCAAATTAAAACAAACAAAGAGTATCAGGCATTGTTAAAAGAAATTGAAGAGATTGAAAGAGAACTTAAAAAACAGGAAGATAACCTCTTGATTATTTTATATAACATTGACGAAACTAAAAATACTCTTAATGAAGTTAAATTAGGTATAGAGTCAAGAAAAAGGGAAATTAACATCAAAAAAAAGGAGTTAGAAGAACAGATAAATATTCTTAATCAACAAATTGAAGTCTTTAAAGACAGTAGAAAACAGCTTATCTCAAAAATTCCGATAGAGCTATATGACGAATATAGAGAGCTTATGAAAAAGCATAAAGGTCTGGCTGTTAGTGAAGTAAAAAATTCTGTGTGCCAGGGGTGTTTTCTTCATATCCCTCCTCAACTTTATGTAGAAATTAAGATAAACCAATCTATTTATCACTGTCCTCAGTGCGGGCGATTTCTTTATTACAGAAATGAAGATAAATTAGAGGAAACAAAGGTTCAAGCTGAATGAAGGCGAAGATTTACTGCGATGGTGCATCACGCGGTAATCCTGGAGATGCAGGAATTGGCTGTTTAATTATTTTAGATAATAAAAAAATAGAGATTTCAGAGTATATCGGTAAAACAACAAATAATGTAGCAGAATATACAGCATTAATTAGAGGATTAGAAGAAGCATTAAAAGAGAGAGCTGAGGAAATAGAAATAATCTCTGATAGCGAGCTTCTTGTCCGTCAGATTAATGGAATTTACAAAGTAAAAAACAAAAAATTGATACCCTTATACGAAAGAGTTAAAGAACTTCTAAATAAATTTAAAAAATATCAAATATTTCATGTCTATAGAGAAAATAACTTCATAGCTGATAGTCTTGCTAAAGAAGCTTCATGCAAACAACAAAAATAAGGTGTAAAATCTGCGGTGCTCTAAACGAAGGAGTAATTCTTAAACACTACAATTTGAAAGTTTGCTTGGACTGTTTTCAAAATTTTTTCAAAAAAAGAGTTCAGGAAATCATAGAAAAATTTAAAATGTTTGATAAAAATAATGATATCCTAATTGCTATTTCAGGCGGAAAGGATAGCATGAGTATAACAAAAGCCTTAAAAGATATGGGGTATACTATCACAGCATTGCACATTAATACTGGTATAAAAGATATTTCAAAAAAATCACAGGAAATTGTTCAAATATTCTGTAAAAAAGAAAAGATCCCTTTAAAAATAATAGAAATATATGCAGAACTTAATGCGTCACTTGAAGAATTATCAAAAGTGTCAAGAAGACCAGTTTGCAGTGTATGTGGCATGTTGAGAAGATATTTATTGAATAGAGAATCAAACAATAGAATCATTGTAACAGGACATACATTGAATGATGAAGTTTCATTCATTTTGAAAAATATGCTGTTCTGGAATGATGAACTCCTTTCAAGAACTTATCCTGTTTTATATGAACGGGAAGGGTTAAGTAGAAAAGTCAAACCGCTTTGTTTAATTACAGAGGAAGAAACCAGATATTTCTGTAAAATATCAAATATACATTATATTGATGAATCATGTCTTCACAAATCTGAAGTTTATGAAGTATTTAAAAATACAGTAAAACAATTTAATGAAAATTTTCCTGCCTCAATCATTGGATTTTATAAAGGTTTTTTAAATAGAGTAGGAACGTTTTATTCCGAAACTGATAAAGATGTGCCTCCTCAAAAATGCCAAATTTGTGGTTATCCAACTAATGGATTAGTTTGTAGTTTTTGCAGACTTAAGGAAAAGTTGTTACAATATAAACATGGATGAGGTCTTAAAAGCAGCAAAAGAAAGAAGAAGCGTGAGGTCTTTTCTCAATAAAGATATTCCAGAAGAAATGATTAAAAAAATTATAGAAGCCGTCATTTGGGCACCATCTGCTGGAAATCTTCAGGCAAGAAAATTTTATTTTGTAACAAATAAAGAGATAAAAGTAAAAATTGCTCAAGCAGCATTAAATCAGATGTTTATTGCAGATGCTCCTTTAGTTATAGTCGGATGTATTGATAAACAAAAAATATATCCAAGATATAAAGAAAGAGGAGTAAATCTCTATGCAATTCAAGATATTGCATGCAGTATTACAAATGCTATGCTTGTAGCCCATGAAAATGGACTTGGCACAGTCTGGATTGGTGCTTTCACAGAAGAAGAGGTGGTAAACATGTTAAAATTATCAGAAAATTTCAGGCCTGTTGTGCTTTTACCTATTGGTTATCCTTCCTATATACCTTCTCCTCCTCCAAGAGTTTCATCTAAAGAAGCCATTGAGTTTGTTAAATGAAAGATTATCTTTCTATTGGAATACAGGCAGCCAAGCTGGCTGGAACAATTATTCAAGACAGAATTGGTACAATTTCAACAGATGAAATTACTCAAAAAAGTGTATCAGACTATGTAACAGATGTAGACGTTACTTCTGAAAAAACAATTATTGAGCATATAAAAAAATTTTTCCCCGCACACCAAATAATGGCAGAAGAATCGTCAAATAGTTATCAAAAAACAGAATATCTCTGGATAATAGACCCTCTTGATGGAACAACAAATTTTATTCATGGATTTCCTGTTGTAGCAGTTTCAATTGCATTAATGCACAAAGGAAACATTGTTATTGGAGTAGTTTATGATCCTACAAGAGATGAACTTTTTTATGCTGAACAAGGTTCAGGTGCATTTTTAAATGAAAATAGGATAAAAGTTTCTTCTATAAAAAATGCTTCTTTAAGCCTTATTTCTACTGGATTTCCTTTCAGAAATAAACAATACATTGACCAATATATGAAGATATTTCGTGAACTTCTTTACTCAGTTAGTGATCTTCGTAGGCCTGGTGCTGCAGCAATAGACCTTGCCTATGTTGCAAGTGGCAGGGTAGATGGATTTTTTGAGTTTGCATTAAACCCCTGGGATATTGCAGCAGGAAGTATTTTAATAAAAGAAGCAGGAGGAACCGTTTCAGACTTTGAAGGTGCTGAAACTTATCTTAAAACAGGACATATAATTGCTGGAAATCCTGAAATACATCTATTCTTAGTAAATAAAATAAGAAATTATTTTTTATAAATACATTTTAAATTTAATACTGTTATAGTTAAATAAATTCAGCTGGTGTGCACTAAACTGCAGGGAATAATTTAGTAGATTTTTTTGAAAATGTAAGATTCTAAATGCTACAATAAAAAATCTGGAGAGGTGCCGGAGCGGCCGAACGGGCGCGACTGGAAATCGTGTGTGGAGTCTAAAAGCTCCACCCAGGGTTCGAATCCCTGCCTCTCCGTTTTTTAATTGTAGGGAGGAAAAATTATGAAAGTAATTGCTTTTAACGGAAGTCCAAAAAAACATGGTAATACGTATCATGCTATTAAAATAGTAGCAGAACAATTGAGTCAAGAAGGTATAAATGTCGAAATTATTCATGTTGGAGATAAACCAATAAGAGGATGCCTTGCATGTTATAAATGCGATCAAAATAAAGATGAAAAATGTGTTATTGACGATTATGTAAACGTATGGATACAGAAAATAAAAAAATCAGATGGGATTATACTGGGCTCTCCTGTTCATTTTTCAGGTATTTCTGGAACTTTAAAATGTTTTCTTGACAGAGCCTTTTTGGTATCATCTGTCAATGGAAATCTATTCAGACATAAAGTAGGCTCTGCCTTAGTAGCTGTAAGGCGTTCAGGAGGAGTAACTGCTTTTAATCAACTTCTTCAATATTTAACTTATGCTGAAATGCTTATCCCTTCTTCAAATTACTGGAATGCTATTCATGGCATGAATCCAGGAGAGGTTTTAAAAGATGAAGAAGGAGTTCAAATTATGAGAGTACTCGGACAAAATATAGCATGGTTATTAAAACTTGTTAAAAATGGAAAAGATAAAACAAAAAAACCTGTAAAAGAACAAAAAATATTTACTAATTTTATAAGATAAATTTTCTAATTGCCTTGAAAGAAATTTAATGCATTAATTAATTGCTTCTTATTTCCTACATATACAATTATATCTCCTTCCTTTAAACTGAAATCTGCAGGAGGGTTCAAAAATGTTTCTTCACCTCTTTGAACGGCAATTACAGTAACTCCTGCTTTTGATCTTATATCAATTGATTTTATAGATTTACCTATGAGCCAAGAATTTTTTTCTATCTCAAAGCTATCCATCTCTAACCCTTCAAAAATAACACATTCAAGACCTGTTCGTGTTTCAGATATTTCAGGTATCCTTAAAATTTCATATCCTTCTACTCTAATCTGTTCAAGCAGCTGAACAATTTTATTTCTGGGTATTCCAAAGTGGTGAAGAACTCTTGAAAAAATTTCCAGAGATGTTTCAAACTCTTCAGGAATTACTTCATTCGCTCCAAGTTTTCTAAGTTCATCAATTTCTGTTACAAAACGTGTTCTAACTATTATATGGATTTTTGGATTTTCTGTTTTTGCAATCTGCACAATTTTTCTTGTTGCTAATGGATCTGATATGGCAATTACTAGCATTTTTGCTCTGTGTATTCCCAATTTATGAAGTATTTCAGGGCTTGTTCCATCTCCATAATATATTGGTTCACCCTTTTTTTTCATTTTTCTAACCGTATCTGGATTAAGCTCTAAAATAACATATGGAATATTTATTTCTTTAAGAATTCTTGCAAGATTTCTTCCATTTAAACCAAATCCAATAATTATCACATGATTTGATTTTTTAACAATAATATCAGTTTCCTTTACTCTTTTTATTTTTTCAAGATTTTTAAAAAAATTTTTTTGCATTAGATAATCAATAACATAAGGAGAGTATCTAATTATCAAAGGAGTAACAAGCATTGTTATTACAGATGCAGAGATAAAGCTTTGATAGGCTGTTTCATCTAAAAGTCCTATAGATTTTCCAGTAAAGGCAAGTATAAAAGAAAACTCTCCAATCTGAGAAAGTGCTAAAGCTGATTTAAGTGATAGTTTAATAGAGTGTATAAAAACATAAACAATCAAAACAATAATTAAAGATTTCAAAATAAAAATATTTCCAACAATTATAGTTTCTTCAACAATATGTTGTTTTATATAATTAATATTTAGTAACATTCCAACAGAGATAAAAAATATTCCAGAAAAAGTTTCTTTAAATGGCAAGATATCTGATACAGCCTGTGCTGAATACTCAGATTCAGAGATAACAATTCCAGCTAAAAATGCACCAAGTGCAAGAGAAAGTCCTAATTTGTATGTAAAAAATGCTGTTCCAAGACATATAAAAATTATAATTATTATAAAAAGCTCTCTACTTCTGGTCTTTACAATTTCATGAAGAATATATGGCACAGCTGCTCTTGAAAATATAAAAACAACCGAGAGTATCAGAAGAGCTTTAAAGATTACTATAAAAAAATTATAATAATTTCCATTTTGACCTGAAAGTATCTGAGTGAAAAGCATCAAAGGAACAACACAGAGATCCTGAAAAAGTAAAATTCCGAGGCATACTTTTCCATGTGGAGAATTTAGTTCTCCTCTGTCAAATAAAAGTTTCATAACAATGGCAGTGCTACTTAAAGCGACTATAAATCCATAAAATATGGATATGTTTAAAGATATATTAAAAGCAAGTAGACTTATTAGAGTTATAACAATTATTGTAGTTATGACTTGAAGACTGCCAAATAAAAAAACTTCCTTTTTTAGGGACATTAATCGTGGTATAGAAAACTCAATACCAATTGTAAACATTAGTAACATCACTCCAATTTCAGCAATTACTTCCACATCCTGAGGTTCTTTAATAAAAGCCATCCCATAAGGACCTATAATTGCTCCCGCAATTAAAAATCCAACAACAGAAGGTATTTTAATCTTTCCCAGAAGATATATGATTAGTCCTGAAACACCGAAAATAATCAATATTGGTTGTAAAAAATTATAATCCATTGATCCTCTTTTATATTATGCTTTAAATTTTAAACCATGTTCAAATTATTTAATTTTGAAAAGAGCATATTATTGCCTGTTATAATAAAAAAATGCAGGGTAGGGCAGTATATATTAAAACATTTGGATGTCAGATGAATGAGCATGATAGTGAAAGAATGCTCGGAATCCTAGAGTCAAAAGGATTTATTGAAGTTGACGAACCAAAATATGCTGATATTATTATTTTTAACACCTGTGCGATACGAGAAAAAGCAGAACAAAAATTTATGAGCAGTCTTGGACGAGTAAAATATTTAAAAAAGAAAAATCCAGAGTTAAAAATTATTATTTCTGGATGCATAGCTCAGCTTCAAAGTGAACATCTCTTAAATAAAGCACCATACATTAATTATATTATAGGTCCTGATAATCTGCATATACTTGCAAATATTGCTGAAAATGAACTTCCACAAAAAGTTTTTACTCATGAAAATACTGATATGGCTAATATTGAATTGCCAGTTGTAAGAAAAGCCCCGGTAAAAGCATGGGTGAATATTATTTATGGATGCAATAACTACTGCGCTTATTGTATTGTCCCATATACACGGGGTAGGGAAAGAAGTAGGCCAATGGAACGCGTCATTGAAGAAGTAAAAGCTCTTGCGGAACAGGGTTATAAAGAAATTACACTGCTTGGTCAAAATGTCAATTCTTATAAAGATAAAGACGTTGATTTCCCAGCATTGCTTGAAGAAGTAAATAAGATTGAAGGAATCGAAAGAATTCGTTTTGTTACTTCTCATCCGAAAGATTTATCACAACAACTTATTAAGACAATGAAAGATTGTAACAAAGTGTGTGAGCATATTCATCTGCCACTTCAGGCAGGTTCAAATAAAATTTTAAAGCTCATGAACAGAAAATATACCTACGAAGAATATCTTGAAAAGGTTAAGCTTCTTCGTGAAAGTATTCCTGATATTTCAATTACTTCAGATATTATTGTTGGATTTCCTCAAGAAACAGATAAAGATTTTGAAAAGACTCTCAACGCATTAATAGAAATTCAATTTGATGGTATATTCGCTTTTAAGTTTTCAATGAGACCCGGAACAACTGCAGCAAGCCTTGATGGACATATTTCAAACGATATTAAAACCAAAAGACTCTCAACTATTCTAAATATTCAAGACGAGATAACGGAAAGAAAAAATAAGTCATTAGAAGGGACAATTCAGGAAGTTCTTATTGAAGGTAAAGATGAAGAGGGATTGATTATCGGAAGAACAAAAACAAATAAAATTGTAAAAATATCATCAGAGCTTCAATGTGGAAAAGTTTTCAAAGTAAAAATTACAAAAGCAAACAGACATACTTTAGAGGGGAATGTTCTTTAATGAAAGTCTGTTTTATAACTTATGGATGTAAGGTTAATCAGGCAGAAGCTCTAAGATGGGAAAGTCTTTTAAGATTTCAAGGCTACATAATTACAGATAACTCGGCAGAAGCAGACTTCTGGGTTATAAATACATGTGCTGTGACCCAAAAAGCAGAGATTCAATCAAAACAAATCATAAATAAAGCCAGAAAACTCAATAAAAAAACTCTTGTTACAGGATGCTACGTAGAACTGTACAAGCTACAACAGACTGAAAATTTAAAAATCATATCAAATTATAAAAAAGATTGTTTAATCAACTATTTTCAGCCAATAAATAAAACTGATACTTCAAATATATCAAGACACAGGGCTATTGTCAAAATTCAAGAAGGTTGTAATCAATTCTGTAGCTATTGTATTGTTCCATATTTAAGAGGTAAGCCAAGAAGTTATTCTGTGACAGAAATCCTACATCAAATTAAAGATTATGAAAAAATGGGCATTAAGGAAATAGTTTTAAGCGGGGTTAACCTGGGGCTTTATGGAATAGGGCTTGAAGAAAGAGTTAGCCTGAACAGCCTTATTAAAACAATACTCAAAGAAACATCAGGTTTTAGAATGAGATTGAGTTCTATAGAAGTTAATCATATTAATGATGAATTTCTTGAAATCATTTCTGATAAACGCATTTGCAGACATCTTCATATTCCACTTCAACATGGAAGTAATAGAATATTGAATTTAATGAATCGGCCTTATACAATAAGGGAATTCATTGAAAGAATAGAAAAAATTATAAAACATTATCCAGAAATATCAATTGGCGTAGATATCATAGCAGGTTTTCCATCTGAAACTGAAAAAGATTTTAGAAAAACTTTACAATTGATTGAAAATATAGGATTTTCATATTTACATGCCTTTACATATTCAGGAAGACCTTTTACAAAAGCTTCAGAACTATCAGAACAAATTCCAGAAAATATTAAAAAGGAAAGGACACATATATTAATTGAGATTGGCAAAAAGAAAAAAATAGATTATATAAAAAAATTTATAAATTCAGAGCTTGAAGTTATTGTGGAAAACAGGAAAAAAAATGTATTCTCAGGTACTTCTGATAATTATATCAAATGCCTGATTGATAACAAAGAATTAGTTGAAGGCTCACTTATTAAAGCTTTTGTAATTGGCATGGACGGACAGTATTGCCTTTGCAAATGAAGTTTTAAAATTACAACCTTCGATAAATATTCATAATTCAATCTGCTCAATAGATATTCAAATTATGAACTCCCTATAAAAACAATCAACTTTTGTATTGTTTCAACAACACTATTAACAGATTATCAACATTTTTTGTTTATAAAATTTAGTCCGATAATGTATATTATGTTAAATTTTTAATAAATCAGAAGGAGATAAGATGCAAGATAAAGTGTATTTTTTAAAAGGCTTTGCCGCCTATTCTTTGGTGTCTGGATTACTCCGTATTTAGTGAAATTTATGATATACTTATTTAATATTAAGTTAGTAAAAATATTGGAGGATTTTTATGAGATACTCTAGGCTCTTTATCCCTACAATGCGAGAAACTCCTTCTGGGATTAACGCTATATCGCATATTTTAATGTTTAAAGCAGGATATGTAAGACAACTTGCCGCAGGTCTATTCATATTTCTTCCTCTTGGATGGCGCGTATTAAATAAAATTAATACAATTTTAAAAGAAGAGATGGAAAAAATTGGGGCACAGGAGATATCAATGCCAATTCTTCATCCGGCTGAAATATGGCAGCAAACTGGAAGATGGTACACAATAAAGGAAGAGATGTTCAGACTGAAAGACAGAATGGGGAGAGATATGTGTCTTGGAATGACTCATGAAGAAATCATGACATGGATTGCCTCTAAAGAAATTAAATCATACAGGCAATTACCCCAGATATGGTATCAGATTCAAACAAAATTGAGAGATGAAGCAAGGCCTCGTGGAGGAGTATTAAGAACCAGAGAATTTATAATGAAAGATAGTTACAGTTTTGATGCTGACTGGGATGGTTTAACAGACAATTATAAACTTCATGCAGAAGCTTATCATAGAATCTTTAATAGATGCGGATTAAAATATCATCAAGTTGAATCAGACCCTGGTGTTATGGGCGACTTAGAGTCTCATGAGTTTATGGCACCTACTCCTGCAGGAGAGGATGAAATTGTTTTATGTGACAAGTGTGGTTATACTGCAAATATTGAGGTAGCAAAAGCTAATCCCCCTACTCTTTTACCTACGAATTTAGAATACAAAAATATTTTTACTCCAGACCAAAAAACTGTTAAAGATGTTTCAAAGTTTATAGGCATTGATGAGTCCTATTTTATAAAAACTCTCCTCGTAATTTCGGAAAAATACGGACCTGTATTAATAATGTTGCGAGGAGATCAAGAACTTAATGAAAAAAAACTTGCAAGAATTATTGGTGATTTTTATTTTGCCACTGCAGAGGAAGTAGAACAATTTTTAAATGTTGAAACAGGATTTATAGGACCTGTAGATCATAAAATAAAAAAACTTGCTGATTTATCTATCCAAAAAGACGTTGCTTATATTTCTGGAGGCAATAAAAAAGACTATCACACTCAAGGAATTATTCCTGGAGTTCACTTTGATGCTCAATGGGTAGACATGAGAAAAGTGAAAGAAAAGGATAGTTGTCCCAAATGTGGAAGTTCTTTACGAATTGAAAAAGCTATAGAAATTGGAAATATATTTAAATTAGGAACCAAGTATTCAGAACCTCTAAAAGCCTATTTCTTGGATAAAGACGGTAAAGAAAAACCAATTATAATGGGAAGTTACGGCATTGGACCTGCAAGAGTTGCAGCTGCTGCAATTGAACAAAATAATGATAAAGATGGCATAATATGGCCTAAAAGCATATCTCCATTTGATATTGAGATTATCCCTCTTAATATGGCTGACAAAAAAACAGTTAATATTGCAGAAGAATTATATGAAAAAATTAACGAAATTTATAACAGTTTTGCAGACAGACATATGGAAGTTTTAATTGATGATAGAGATGAACGTCCCGGAGTAAAGTTTAAAGATGCAGACCTTATTGGAATACCAATTCAGGTAATTATTGGTGAAAAGAATCTTAAAGAAGATAAAGTAGAAATTAAAAAAAGGAGAACAAAAGAAAGTAAAACTGTTACTGTTAATAAGGCAATCATTGAGATAGTTAATAGTTATTATGAAACCTACTGAAAATATTGCTGTTATAGATATTGGAAGTAATACCTTAAGACTTCTTATAGGTAATATACTAAACAATAAAATTAATAAACTTTATTCTGATAGAGTTATTACCAGACTCGGCGAAAATCTGACTAAAAATAGCTTTATTAATATTGAATCAATAAAAACATCGATCGACTCTTTGAAAAAATTTAAAAAACTATCTGAAAAATTTAATGTTTCTTATATCATAGCTGTTGGGACAAGTGCTTTAAGAGAAGCTAAAAACAGCAAATATTTCTGTGAACTTGTAAAAACATCTACAGGAATTAAAATTAATATAATCTCCGGTGAAGAAGAAGCATACTATACAATATCTGGACTGATGGATGAAGAATTCAGGAAAGAAACATGTTTCATAGTAGATATTGGAGGAGGAAGCACAGAGTATGTATACTGGAAGCATCAAGAACTAAAAACAGGCTCTCTTGTTATTGGAGCATTGAAAATTAAAGAAAAGTTTTTCGTTGAAGACCCTCCACCTAGAAATGCTATATTTCAAGCTAAAAACTACATTGAAAAAATAATTAGAACAATATCTTTTCAGTCAAGAATTGATAAATTTATAGCAACAGGTGGAACTGCTTCTACCCTAGCAATGATCAACCTTGGATTATCCAGATACTGCCCTGAACAAACTCATATGAGTGTAATTTATACCAGCAAACTTCAACAATTACTTGAAAAATTATTGTCTCTCTCTTTAGAAGAACGAACCAAGATTGGAGGAGTTCCTGATGAAAGAGTTGATATTATATGTGCAGGATTGCTCATTTTAAATGTAATTGTTTGCTACTTAAACATAGATAAATTATTTATTAGTGAAAATGGCATGCTTGAAGGAATAATGAAAAATTACAAGAATTTTTGCTATAATATCCAATTATGAAAAAGATATTTTCAAAGCCACAATCATTAAAGAATGTCGCATTCAAATACTGTCCTGGCTGTGGGCACAGCATTGCTCACAGGCTTATTGGAGAAGTTATTGATGAACTTCAAATAAGAGAAATAACAATTGGAATCGCGCCTGTAGGATGCGCTGTTTTTGCTTATAATTATTTCGATATTGATATGCTTGAAATACCACATGGCAGACCACCTGCTGCAGCAACAGGAATGAAAAGAGTCTATCCTGATAAAGTAATTTTTGCATATCAGGGTGATGGAGACCTTGCTGCCATAGGAACTGCAGAAATCATTCATGCTGCCAATAGAGGAGAAAACATCACGATATTTTTTATAAATAATGCAAATTATGGAATGACAGGTGGTCAAATGGCTCCAACAACTCTAAAGGGGCAAAGGACAACAACAACTCCACTTGGAAGAAACCCTAAAGTAGCTGGCTATCCAATTCATGTATCTGAACTATTATCACACTTTGAAGGAACTGCATTTATCGCACGAGGATCACTGGATAGTTATAAAAACATCGTGATAACAAAAAAATATATTAAAAAAGCACTCCAGTATCAAATTGATAATAAAGGATTCAGTTTTGTAGAGATGCTATGCCCCTGTCCTACTGATTGGGGAATGAGTCCAGAGGAAGCTCTAAAATGGCTTAGAGAAAATATGATGAACGAATTTAAATTGGGAGAGATAAAAGACAAATGGAGCAACGTATAATAATAGCCGGTTCTGGCGGTCAGGGAATTCTTTTTCTCGGTAAAGTCATCGCTCTTGCTGCTATGAAAGAAAACATGGAAGTAACTTGGTTTCCTTCTTATGGAGCTGAAATGAGAGGAGGAACAGCGAACTGTATGGTTGTTATATCTGATGATATCATAGGATCTCCAATAGTAAAATACGCGAATTATTTAATAGTCTTGAATGAAGCATCATACAACAAATTTATGGACAGATTATCACCAAATGGTTGTATTATTTATGATTCTTCCATAATCAAAAATTCAAAGGCCCCTGATGACATTAACATTTATCCAGTTGACGCATCTAAAGAAGCATCTTTGATTGCGAATCCGCGTCTTGCAAATATGATTCTCCTTGGATCTTTTATAAAAATTTCTAAAATATTAAATATTGAAAGAGTTCTAAAAACCATTGAAGAAATAATCCCGCCTAAAAGAAAAGAAATGATTGAAATCAATAAAAATCTTATCTTAAGAGGTTTTTCCATTATTGGAAATTAGAAAAGCAAAGATAGCTGATATTAAAATAATTCATAAATTAATCAATGAATTTGCCAGAAAAGGTGAAATGCTTCCTCGTTCATTAAATGAACTCTATGAAAATATCAGAGATTTTTTTATTGCGGAAGATAATAATGAAATAAAAGGAGTATGTGCGCTGCATATATTATGGGAAGATCTTGCTGAAATAAGATCTCTTGTTGTAAGAAAAGAATCGCAAAAAAAAGGTCTTGGAAGCATTCTTGTTAAAAACTGCCTAAATGAAGCCAAACAATTCGGTATCAAAAAAATCTTTGTTCTTACATATATTCCAGAATTTTTTAAAAAAACAGGGTTTAAAGAGCATGATAAATCCAAACTGCCTCAAAAAATCTGGAGTGACTGCATAAAATGTCCAAAATTTCCAGAATGTGAAGAAGTAGCTCTCATTTATGAGTTCAAGGAATAAAAATTATTTTAATTTCAACAGTTTCTTTTAACTCTTCAATATGTGCTTTAAGTTTTTCATTTAACTCTTTTTCAAACAAATATCGTTCTATCTCAGTTCTTACAGTTGTATATGGAGCATCTTTAAAATGCTCTTTATTTTTCTCATAGTATTCTATTATTTTATTTTCTGGAATTATAATATATGATTTTATTTGTAAATCAATATAATTATTAATTAATTCTTCTTCTTTTCCTTCAACAAAAAACTCTTTAGCTTTTTTGAGAAGAATAGCTCTATTAATCATAATATTAACAATATCTTCATTCTTAATCTGATTTATATTGTTTTTCATTTTAGTAACCATATTTTCAAAATCCCTGAGCGTGATTGCATAATTATCCACATAAGCAACTATTCTGTCCACAACCTCTGCCTGTGCAATTGTAAAAAAAAACAGACTAAAAAGCGTGACCAATACTGAAATGAATTTCACCATGTGATTCATCTGCCTTTCTGTTTAATTTATATCCATAATCTATTCTTAATGGACCAATAGGAGTTTTATATCTTAAACCAGCTCCTGTAGTGTATTTAATATTTGTAGCATCAACATCACTTGCCCTTTTCCAGACATTACCAAAATCAAGGAAATTAACGAGGAAAAAATTTTTACCAAGAGATGTTCTTAATTCAAGGTTTCCCATTAAAAAAGCATTTCCACCTGTTGGTTGTTCATTATTCCTTGGACCAAGTGTATTCTGATCATAACCTCTCACAGTATCTCTTCCTCCAAGAAAGTATCTCTCATATATCGGCAAGTAATCAGTGCTTCCATAAAGCCAGGCCCATCCGCCTCTTAAAGATGTTGCCAAAACCAGTCCTCTTATTAATTCTGTATATTTGTTTACATAAAATGATGATTTCAGAAAATTAAGCTCCGAACCAAAAAATTCATTACTGAGTTTTGATGTTGCTCCAGTAAGCCAACCTTCCTTAGGATCAAAAGGATTGTCTCTGCTATCATAAATTAATGAAGCCTTTATTCCACTTATAAATAATTTTCCAATATCTTTATCAGAAAGTACAACTTCAGGCATTACGTCCCATGTTTTTGCATATGTTGCCTCATAAAGAAGTTCGGCTTTAAAATGTTCAAAAAATTTTTTTTCAAAACCTGTGGATATTCCATATCTTCTAATTCTATACATAGTATCGTCTGTATCAATATTTTTAACCTCCACTTTTTCAAAAAGCACGGATGATTTAAATGTCAAATCTTTCCATAACCATGGATCCATATATGTAACATAAATACGTTTTTCAAGACTACTTATTTCAGCTCTTGAAAATATCTGTTTATTCAGACCAAATAGATTAATATATGAAAAATCAACGACCCCTTTCAGTTTTTCATAATCTCCGTATCCAAACCCAAACTCAAAAGCTCCTGCAGGTGCTTCTTCAATGTTGTAAATCAAATCTACTGAACCGTCTTTCACCTGAGGCTGAATATCAATGCGAGAAAAAAGACCTGTTTTATAAAGAGCCTGCCTTTCTTCTTCTATTATATAAGGATCATAAGGCTCCTGCTCTTTTGATAAAAGCCTCTGGTAAATAAATCTGGTTTTTGTCTTTTCATTGCCAAGAATAATCGATTTACCAAAATATTTCTTATTACCAGGGTCTATTCGAAAATTTATATTCGCCTCATCATTTTTTATTTCATAGTTACCCTCAACTTTAACTTCAGAATACCCATATTTAATATATATTTCTCTGAGTTTTCTTTTTATTTCTATAAAGATCGCATCATTAAATAGAACCTCATTATATTTTTGTATTACATCCAGAGCTTCTGATTTTAGTAAATCATTTTTAATTTCAAGGTTTATGAGTTTTATTTTAATTTGTTTGCCTTCCTCAACTTTAAAGAAAATTTGTATTCTGTCATTTTCTTCTTTTATTTTAGGAGGAAAAGCCTTAGCATAATAATATCCCTTTGTTTTAAGATATTCTTCAATTCTCTGTCTGTCATTCTCTAATTCTTCAGGATTATATGGCTCGTTTTCCTTGTTAAAAAGAATATTTTTCAGTTCTTTTGTGGATATGCTTGTTTCTATATCAATTTTTTCAATTAATTTTCTGGTCCCTTCATTTATAAAATATATAATTTTCCACTCATCTTCCGATTCTTCCAATAAAGGAATAATCTTTACATCAAGAAAACCATTTGATCTGTAAAAAGTGATTAAACTATTTACACTATCTTTTATGATATTTTCATTTATCTTATCTTGGAAATGAGCTATTGCTATATTTTTCAAGTCGATTGTGCTTAAAGATTCAATCCCTTTAAATTCTATATTAAATTTTTTACCTTCAACAAGTTTTAATATTAGTTCTCCCTCTTTAAAAGAATATGTAATTTCAGAATCAATTAATCCCTGTCTTGTGAAGTATTTTTGGGCAGTAGTTATAAAATCTTCAACTAAAACTGTGTCGAAAGGATCTCCAATATTTAAAGATAAAAAAGCTTTAACATATTCATCAAAATTTCCTTCCCATATTATATTTTTTATTATCAATGGTTCTCCTTCTTCTATAAAAATTGTTATATTGACATAATTTTCATTAAAAATTCTGTCTATTCTAACGTGAGAGTTTATAAAACCTCTTTTTCCAAGAGCTTCTTCTATATTATGTTGACTTCTTTTTATCTCAACCTCCTTTAATCTGTCACCGTTTTTGAAACTAAGAAGTTTTATAAAAAATTTTTCAGGAAAATATTTATTCCCTTTTATTTCTACTTTATTTATGAAAGGCTTTTCTTTAACCGTAATTTTCATTATCTGTTCTTTATGTTCTACAACAATATCGTCAAATAAACCTTTCAAAAAAACTCTTTTGATGCCCTGAGTTATTTCATCTCTGTTAAAGCTTTCGTTTTTTTTCACTCCAAGAAGATAAAGAAATTCTTGTTCTGAAATAGATTTCAAACCTTCTATTTCTATTTTTTTAATATATTCATTTGCATAAACCAGCCCAGCAATGAATAATATACTAACGAAACTCAAAACGAAACTTAACCGCACCTGAAATACCTCCAATTTCGTCTCTTGTACCAACAAGTGAGATACCCTTTGTCATAAGATATTCAACTTTTATAATTTGTTCAGTAGTCTCAGCAGTTCCTGCTGAATATGTAACATTCAATCTTCCATCCATCAATTTTTTTCCCACTGTTACTCTGGGTGTCATAGATCCTGTTGCTTTTGAAAATCCTGGTTCTACAGTCATCACATCCAGTCCTGTTATTTGTCTAACTCTTTCCTCAATAACTTGTTGCGTCTGTCCTGTAATAAATGAAGTTGCTCCTGAAGCGCCAGGGATACTTTCAGATTGTTTGCCAGATGGAGTAGTGTCATTTTGACCTAAAATCAAGAGATTGAGCAGTTCATTTTCCGAAAGAGGAGGATTAGAGCTTAAAATCAGATTAAACTGGTCAATATATCCATTAAGATTGAGGTTTATATTATATTGAGATACAGTTGTTCTTGCGGTAATAAGAAGATATGGTTTTATTGAATTAGGGTCAGTAAACTGAATAAGAAGTCGGAGAAGATCAAACCTGCTATCTCTAAAATAAATCCATCCATCTTTTGCATTGATCCATCCAATTAAAGATGGTTCAACAATTGTACCTCTTAAAAGAAGATCACTATTCAAATTGATTGTAGCAAGATTGTTATTAACAAAAAAATTATCAGTTTGAATTCTTAAGTTAAACTTTAGATTACTAAGCCAGCTGTCTTTTGCTACTATATTTTTGGATGCATTTGATTGAAGAGCCAGTTTTGTCCATTCAAATCTTTCTGTATAAACACCTTTTTGAATATTTATCTGTCCTGATAACAATGGCTGAGAATACGATCCTGTAAGATAAATCTGTCCATTAATATATGCCCAGCATCGTGGTGCAAAAATCCACCTTACTGCTGCTAATTTTCCTGATAAAGCAAACTGCTTTATGCTGAATTTATCAAGATACACAGTTCCATCCATCTGTACAGTTCCTTCTGAAAAAGTTCCATATGCTTTTTCAATGACAACTCTATCCTCATTAAATGACAATGTTGCATTTATATTACTTAAAGAAGGAATATTTTTTCTAAAAGTAATGGATGCATTTGTAATATCAGCGCCTCCAGCTATCTCAGGATTGTTTTTATTTTCATAAATATACAACTGTATTGTTGCTCTTCCTCTTATATCATCAACGTTGAATAATGCTTTAAAGGGTCTTAAATCTGTAACACCTTCTACAAGAATGTCAAAATACTCCACTATTTTACCTTTTATTGTTAGCTCTGTAGACTGACCAATAAGAGTGACAGGATTAAAATATATATTTCCGTTTTTTATGCGAACATTTACTGAATTTTTATTATTAAGTCCTATTCCATAAAGTCTTGCAAATATCCTGTTTAAATCAATTCTAGCATTTATATTATTGTTAACTATTTCTCCTCCTATTTTGCCGTCCACCAGTACTACGAGATCTTCAGGAAGATTATTTAAAAAAGCTCCAGCCAGTATATCAATTCTCGCTGAATTGAAACTTCCATTAATACTCCACTGATTTTTTACAGTTGAACCTTCAGCTGTGAAAAAAATATTTTTCATTAAAATAGACTTTGCTATCAAGTAATTATTTTTATAATTCAAAATAATTGTTCCATCAACTACGCGCCCGTTTTTTATTTTCATTATAATGTTGGTATTGGCTTTTATTTCAGGACGTTTTAGAGAACCACTGATATCAAAATCAAGGTTATTGAGAACTATATTGTCTACATACTGCATACCTAATTTTTTAGTATAGCTTGCCGTAAAAGCTGTAATATCAAAATTTTTTGATTTACCAGTGAAGTTTATTATACCATCAAAGTCAACATAACCTGATGCATACAATATATTCCCGGAGTTATAAATACTTAACTTTTTTATAAAAACAGCATTTTTTTTCAATTCAATCATAGCTTCAATTTTATCAAGAATCTTTTTCTGCTCGATAAATATTGGAGTAAAAACAGTTGTTGCTGTAACGATGCCTTTATCTTTTATAGAACCATCCAAATCTAAATAAGTATTAATGTTATTGTTAATAGCTTTTATATATAAATTATTAACCGGAATGCTATTTACTGAAAACAAAATATCATATACTGGATTGTTCATTTCAAAAAGATTTTTTGCTTTGGGAAATAAAACTTTACCTTTAATTGAAATATTATTTCCGGAAATATTACTAAGTAAAAGAGCATTTTTTTTATAGATAATATTGCCAGTCAAATTATTGAATGTAATTGATTGTTCAGGAATTGACTTTTCTATCTCATGCGCAACTATATTTATTTTTTGCGATAGAAAATTAATAGATATTTCAGGATCTGCAAGATTTCCTGATAGTTTGCCTTTAATATCAGTGTCACCATAAATTCCCCTTTGATATGGCATCAAAAGTTCATTTATATCTTTACTGTTTGCAACAAAGTTGAAATCAAGATAATTTTTATTGTTATCTATATAGCCATTTGCAGAGGCTCTGGTTTTAGATAAGGTAATCTCAAGATCATTAAAGCTATAGATTCCGTTAACAGAATAAAAATTACCTTTTATCCATTCAATTTTTCCTCTTAAATCATCAGGAGTTTCTCCTGTTCTTACATAAACAAACGAACCCTCTGGTGAAAACTCTTTTCCTTCGGATAAAAGCCAGCCACTTACTGTTCCATGGGCAATTCCCGGGTTCCATTGAATTAATTCAAAAATCCCATTACTGGATACATTATTCATCTCAATTAAAACATAATGTCTGGAAACTACAGGAAGAGTTATCCAGACGTAAACATCTGCAAGTCCTCCATAAAGATTTGCTTTTCCATTTTTAAACGCAAGTATTCCATTTTGATAAATAGCTTCAGAATTTATTTTATCTACTTTCACTCCAAAGATATTTCCCTGTTTTAGTTTTACACTTGCAGTAATTATCGGGTTAGAAAGTGTTCCCTCAGCTTTTCCATTAGATATTTCAATAAAACCACTTAATTTTTCTGAAACTTTTAAAATCTGCATTAACTGTTCAAGAAGAAATGAGCCATCAAATGTAAGATCGAGCCTGATTCTATCCTGCAAGGACTGAGCTTTTAGGAGTTTTATTTTCCCATCAATATTAAGCTCTCCATAACCACTGGCATTAATGCCAAAAATTTTCATAAGAGATTTAAAAAATATTTTTCCTGAAATAAGAAACTCTCCAAAAAAATTATGATAATTTAAAGTTCCTGAGGATTGAATGAGAGAATCCATATCAAACAATTTGAGTTCTTCAAGTAGCAGTTCATTATCTTTAATAATAAAATGAGCCTTTAGACTAGTCTCGAGGTTTGGATAATCTGATGAATAAAGTTTAATATTAGACATTAATGATATATCAGGCTCTGCTTTTAATACCACCCTACCATATAAATTTTTCAAATTTAATTCTGCATCAGGATTATAAAGTAAGCCAGAAATATTATTTATTTCAAAAGAATTAAAGGTAAATTTCAGTGGAAATTTTGCTGGTTTTTTTAAATAATTTGAAATATTGTCAATGCAGTTATTCAGGACTGAATATTTCAGTGAAAAGTTTCCATTATATATAACTGCTCTCCTTACTTCTATTTCCTTATTCAGGATTTTAGTTAATCCGATATAAAGTTTTACTTTCTTCAATATCAGATTATCTTTTTCTGGAGTTAATAGTTGAACATTGTCAAATTCAACATAAAGGGGAAGAAAAGTTAAATAAACTCTGTCAATCACTACTTCCATTCCGGTTATATCTTTAAGCTCATTGGTCACTGTTTTTAAAAGGACAGGAGAGATATCAACTTTACCAAAAAAGAAAAAAAGTATCAGAATTAAAATTACGATCGATATTAAAATCTTTTTTTTCAAATTAAATTCTCCTTTTTAATCTATTCATTCTAAATATCTTTTAATCTCCTGGTCAACTAAGTGTTATACTATTTTTATGAAACGACGATGGATTATTGCGGCAATATTGACTTCCATAATTATTCATATCAGCATAATGATGGCTCTTGGTAAAATACAGCTAAATTTACCTTCAGTGGATATTATTGATACGTATATTTTTCAGAATAAAAAGGTTGTACACCAAGCAAAACCTAACAAACTATCTGAAACTGTTCCAAATAATATACAGCAAAAGCCACAAGAAAAGCCACAAGGTTCCGTAAACTCAGAAAATTCATTAAAAAAAAACTCATTAAACCCTTCTGATGCCATCTCACCTTCTAATGTAGAACCATCAAACAACGTTCAAACTACTCAACCTACTATCCTTATTTCAAAAAACAATCCATTTACTAGATTTATCAATGAAACTATGAAATTTGATATATACTGGATGGGAATTTATGTAGGTTCAGCAATTGTTTATGTTAAAGGTAATGAAAATGAGATTACTATAACATCCATGGTTAAATCTGCAGGTTTTATTTCAAATTTTTATTATGTTAATGACCGTGCAGAAAGTAAAATAGAAGATGGTAAGCCTAAATACTTTGCTTTAGTTCAAAATGAAGGGAAGTACAAAGGCAATAAAGAAACTATTTTTGATTATAATAATAAAGAAATTATTTTTATAAATAATCTTAAAAATAATACAACATACCATAAAAATATAGATAAAATGTTTATGGATGTTCTTTCTGGTTTTTTTTATCTCAGAACCCTGCCAATAAAATTAAATGAACCTGTTTCATTAGACATTTTTGACAGCAATAAATTTACAACAGTTCAGATTCAGCCAATTAAAGAGGAAAAAATAGAACTATCTGACAATAAACAGATTGATGCGATACTTATAAAGCCTAAACTTGATACAGAAGGTCTTTTCAAGAGAAAAGGAGACATTTTAATATGGTTAAGCAAGGATGATAAAAAAATTCCATTGAAAATAGAAACCAGAGTTCCAGTTGGGCATGTGGTTGCTGAGTTAAAAGAATATAAAAATGAATAGAATACAGGATAATATAATAATAAAAGGAGCCAGACAGCATAATCTTAAAAATATTAATCTGACTCTCCCACGAAATAAAATAATTGTTATTACAGGACCTTCAGGTTCTGGCAAATCATCTCTTGCCATTGATACGATATTTGCAGAAGCACACAGAAGATATCTTCAAAGTCTTCCAATAGAATCAAGAACTATATTTGAACAGTTTCAAAAACCTGATATTGATTTTATTGATGGGCTTTCTCCTGCAATATCTGTTGAGCAGAAAACAATTTCCAAAAGTCCTCGTTCAACCGTAGGAACAATCACTGAAATTTATGATTATTTGAGACTTCTGTATGCAAAAATTGGAGTATCTTATTGCCCAAAATGTGGTAGGGAATTAATTTCTCAGGATATTAACAAAATGACTGCTTCTTTAATGAATCTTCCTGTAGGAAGCAGAATTCAAATTCTCGCTTCGGTTGTAATTGAAAAAAAAGGTGAACATAAAGAAATCATTGAACGAGCAAAAGCTGAAGGATTTATACGAGCAAGAATCGATGGACAGATTGTTGAATTAACTCAGGATATTTCATTAAAAAAACACGCAAGACACACAATAGAGTTTGTTGTTGACAGAATAGTTGTGAAAGAAAAATATAAAAATCAAATTAAAAGAGCATTGGAACTTGCTATGAGATATACAAATACAGTAGTGATTAACATCGTTAATGATAATAAAGATATAATTTTTAGTAGTTTACTTGCATGTCCAACATGCGGTATAAGCTTACCTGTAATTGATCCAAGGCTTTTTTCTTTTAATAGCAAATATGGTGCATGTCCCAGATGTAGAGGACTTGGATATGAAAATATTGAAGACAATGAAGAAGATATAGATATGTTAAATTTAATTTCATGTAAACTATGCAATGGTAAGAGATTAAGGCAGGAAGCTCTGGCAGTAAAAATAGGTGGTAAAAATATTGTTGAAGTATCAGAAAATTCTCTAGATGAATTAAAAGAATTTCTTTTTCAATTGAAATTTACATCTTATGAAGCCTCGATTGCTGAAAGAATTCTCAAGGAAATCTTTATAAAACTCGAATTTTTACAGAGAATTGGTGTTGGTTACTTAAGCTTAAATAGACCCTCCTTCAGTCTTTCTGGTGGAGAAGCCCAGAGAATAAGGCTGGCAACACAACTTGGTTCACATTTAAGCGGAGTTCTTTATGTTCTTGATGAACCAAGTATAGGACTTCACCCAAGAGATTGCTTGAAACTCATAGAAAGCATGAAAGAGCTATCCAAGAGAAACAATACATTAATTGTTGTTGAACATGATGAAAATACTATACTACATGCGGACCTTATCGTTGAACTTGGTCCAGGAGGTGGTAAAGAAGGTGGCTATTTAATCACAACATCCTCATCAAAACAACTTTTAAAAGATAAAAAATCAATTACAGCAAAATACCTAAAAGCAGAGGAAGGGATTGAGATTCCTGTAGAAAGAAGAAAGCCAAAAGAGTTTATAAAAATTATTGGCGCAGCAGCTTATAATCTCAAAAATATTGATGTCGAAATTCCTCTTGGAGTGTTCGTATGTGTTACAGGAGTTGCTGGTTCAGGTAAAAGCACATTAATATTTGAAATTCTGTATAAGGCACTTGCAAAAAAACTCTATACAGCATCTGTAATTCCGGGAAAACATAAATCAATTGAAGGCATTGAGCAGATAGATAAAGTTGTCTGCATCGACCAATCCCCAATTGGTAGAACATCTCGCTCAACTCCTGCAACCTATACTCAGATTATGACTGAGATAAGAGAACTCTTTTCAATGCTTCCAGATGCAAAAGTTCGCGGATACACAAAATCAAGATTTAGTTTTAATCTTTCAGGTGGTCGTTGCGAATCCTGTCAAGGAGATGGGATGAAAAAAATAAAAATGCATCTGCTTCCCGATGTATATGTTTTATGTGATAACTGCAAAGGAAAACGATATAATGATGAAACCCTTCAGATTAACTACAGAGGAAAAAACATCAGTGATATACTTGAGATGACAGTTTCAGAGGCATTAGAATTTTTTTCAGTTGTTCCAAAACTCAGGCAGAAACTTCAAATTATGCAGGATATAGGACTGGGATATATAACATTGGGACAGCCTGCAACTACCCTTTCTGGTGGAGAAGCCCAGAGAGTTAAACTATCCAAGGAGTTAAGCAAAAAACCAACAGGTAAAACCCTCTACATTCTTGATGAACCAACAACTGGATTGCATATGTTTGATATAGAAAGGTTGCTTAAAATACTTCAAAAACTTGTCGATTTAGGCAACACTGTAATTGTGATTGAACACGATCTGGATATTATAAAATGTGCAGACTACATAATTGACCTCGGTCCAGAAGGTGGAACGCAAGGAGGTTATATTATTGCCAAAGGAACTCCTGAAGAGATAGCCTTAAATCAAAAATCATACACAGGAAAATTTTTGCGAAAAAAATTAAAATTATGAGTATCTCCATCACAATTCATCAATACGATAAAGGCAAAAGACTGGATATTTGTTTATCAGAACAATTAAAAATTACAAGAGCAAAAGCTCAAGAATTAATTGAAAAAGAGTTTGTTAAAGTAAATGGCGTATTAAAATCAAAGAGTTATAAATTAAAACTTAATGATTTAGTTGAAGTTATTGATGTACTCTATCAATCCGTTTCTGAACAGGAAAAATTGATTCCCCAGAATATACCAATTAATATAATTTATAAAGATGACTACCTCGTTGTCCTGTCAAAGCCTGCTGGAATGGTCGTTTATCCCTGTCCTGGACATAAAGATGGTAGTCTGATGAATGCATTAGCATATCATATTAGCAAACTTGCAAGCGTTGGGGGTCCTTTGAGACCAGGAGTTGTGCACAGGCTAGATAAGGATACTTCTGGAATTATGGTAGTTGCATTAAACGATAAAGCCTATTACAAACTGGTGGAGATTTTTAAAAAGAGAGAAGTAAAAAAAGAATATATCGCATTAGTTTATGGAGAGCTTAACGGTTCAGGGGAAATAGTAACACCAATTGGAAGAGCTATTCATGACAGAAAAAAAATGTCAATAAAATCAAAAAAAGCAAAAGAAGCTCAAACCAACTGGGAAGTACTAAAAAGCTTTAAAAATTATACTCTTGTTAAAACAAGAATAATCACCGGTAGAACTCATCAGATAAGGGTTCATTTCTCATCAATTGGACATCCGATTTTAGGCGATAAAACTTATGGAAAGAAAACATACTTAGAGCTTGGCAGACAAAAAATATTTATTCCAAGACAGATGCTTCATGCCCAGAGTATTGAATTCATTCATCCTGTAAAAGGTGATCTTCTCCAATTCGAAGATCCATTGCCAGAAGATATGAATGAAATTATTAAAATTTTATCTTCTGCATGAGGTGAGTTATAATTTAAAATGATTGAGAATTTGATGTTATTTTCGTCGCCTGTTCAGGCTTTGTTTGCAGGGATTTTTACATGGTTTTTAACCGCTGTCGGAGCATCAATGGTTTTATTTGTAAAGCATGTTAACAGAAAACTTCTTGATACTGTGCTTGGTTTTGCAGCAGGCGTTATGATTGCTGCAAGTTTCTGGTCTCTTCTTGAACCAGCAATTGAGATGAGTCAAAAATTAAGTATTCCTTCATGGATTCCGCCTGTTTCAGGTTTTGTTATGGGTGCTGTTTTTTTGAGAATCATTGATATGATACTACCACATCTTCATCTTCAGTCTCCTATTAGTGAGGCCGAAGGATTGAAAACATCTTTTAGAAGAAGCACTCTTCTTGTTTTAGCCGTTACATTACACAATATTCCAGAAGGACTTGCAGTGGGTGTTTCTTTTGGCGCTCATGGAATTGACCCAGGTTCTGTCAACCTTCTTTCATCTGTTATTCTTGCATTTGGAATAGGAATTCAAAACATTCCAGAAGGTTTTGCAATATCAATGCCTCTAAGAAGTGAAGGATTTTCTAAAAATAAAAGCTTTATGTTTGGACAGTTTTCAGGATTTGTTGAGCCTGTATTTGCAGTAATTGGAGCCCTACTTGTTGAATTAATGCAAACCTTGCTTCCATACGCCTTAGGATTTGCTGCAGGTGCAATGATTTTTGTTACTGTTGAGGAGTTGATTCCTGAATCTCAGAGGAATGGGCATTCAGATTTTGCAACAGCAGGGCTTATTATAGGATTTACAATTATGATGATTCTTGATGTAGCTTTTAAATAGCTTAAAACTTATATTGAAAAATATCAGGAGGCATATTATGAAAATAGGATTTATAGGTCTTGGAAATCTTGGCAAAGCAATGGTCAAAAGATTAACTTCTGAAGGATCAGACATTACAGTCTGGAATAGAACAATTGAAAAAGCAAAAGATCTGGGATGTAAAATAGCCTCCAGTCCTGCTGAACTGATATCAAAGGTTGATGTAGTTTTTCTTAATCTTTTAGATAGCAATGCTGTAATGGATGTTATAAGTGGTAAAAATGGCCTGGTATATGGTGAATGTACTGGTAAAATAGTTGTGGATACAACTACAAATCACTTTGAAAGAGTTTTAGAGTTTTACAATATAATGGAAAATAAAAATGCATATTATCTTGAATGTCCTGTTTTAGGTAGTGTAATTCCAGCATTGCAAGGACTTCTAACTATAGTCGTAAGTGGCAAAAAAGAAGTCTTTGAAACGGTTAAACCTCAGCTTGAAAAAATAGGTAAAAATATATTTTATTTAGGGACTCAAGGGCTTTCAACAAAGATGAAGCTTGTAAACAATCTTGTTCTCGGTTCATTTATGGCAACTCTGGCTGAAGCAATAGCCCTTGCTGAGTCATCAGGTATTGATAAAGACAATGTAATTGAGATTCTTCTTGCAGGTGCCGGTAATTCAATGATTCTTAATACAAAAAAACAAAAACTTACTACAAAAGACTTTTCAGCACATTTCTCAACAGAACTTATTCATAAAGATTTACACTATCTTCAAGACCTCTCTCGCTCACTAAAAAAACCTCTGTTTACAGGCAGTATTATCAAAGAACTATACGCTCTTGCTATTTCGAAAAACTATGGACATGAAGATTTTTCAAGTATTTATAAAATTTTTAAAGATCTTTAATTTTTAAAAATGTTGTTACAATTCGGTAACACAATTTAAAAAAAATGTTAAGATATGGTTACAATTAAACAGTAAAATTATTTATAAACTCAATTTTTAGAATATGGCACTGATATTGCTGTTCTTTTTATAGGATTATTTTCTTAAAGGAGGCCAATCTATGAAAAGAAGAGATGCTTTAAAAATTTTTGGTGGTATGTTAGGTGGTAGTTTACTTTTAACAGGTAGTAGCTGGATAGCTGGTAATTTGAATGCTTCACAAACAAACAATATCCCTCCTCTACCCTGGAATTACAAATCTCTTGATTCTAAAAAAGTAGCTGAAAGAGCTTATTCAGGCTTTTACAAAGGCAGATGTTGCTATGGAGCATTTGACGGCATTATTGGATGCCTTCAAGATGAAGTTGGATTCCCATTTACAGGAATTCCAACAGAATTATTTGTATTTGGTAGAAGTGGAATAGCAGAAACTGGATCAACATGTGGAGCTTTGATTGGAGCATCTGCTGCTATTTTCCTTCTAACAGGTGGAATAGATAAGGAAAAACAGGACAGAGCATATAAGCTCATTCAGGATTTATTCCGTTTCTATGAACAGGAAGCACTCCCTAAATACATTCCAGAAAAACCGAAACTAAATGCTGAAATCAAAGCAACAGTAGCTACCTCACCTATATGTCATATCTCAGTTTCAAGATGGTGTGCACAGACTAAATTTAAAGCAGCATCAAAAGAAAGAGACGAAAGATGTGCAAGAATTACAGCAGATTGTGCGCTTTATGCTATTAAATTATTAGAAGCTGAATACAAAGGCACCTTCAAAGGAGCTTATCCTCTTAAAGCCCAAACGAAAACATGCATGAACTGCCATGAGAAAAAAGATGCTCTTAACAATACAAAAGGAAACATGGAATGTGGTACATGTCATTTTGATGGAAGAATTAATAAAGTTACAAAACATCCTCCATATTAAAATAAAATTAAAATAAAGGGGGGCTTTATGCCCCCTTGTTCTTATAAATATAAATAAGACTTCTCTTAATTAAAAATTCGGAGTTATTATCAAAAGCGAAATAAAGTTTGCTCTTTTTAAGAAAATTCCTGTAAAATTTCTGAAATGTTCAGATTAAATTTCTGTTTTACAAGTGAACAATCTTTAATTACAGGAAATTGCTCTTCAAAAATTGGACGTTCTGTTTTGTATATGACTCCTAGTGGAATTTTATCACCCCATTCAAGAGATTTTTTAAAAGCAACTTCTCTGTCAGTAGGATTATAGTTTTCATCAAGTTTATATACTCTTTGTTTATACCAATCAAAAGTATTTATTTTATTAAAACTAACACATGGCTGAAGAATATCAATTAGAGTAAATCCTTTATGATTTACAGCTTCCTTAATTAGAGTTTTAAGATGTTCTATATCACCTGCAAATCCTCTTGCTACAAAGCTACAATTTAAAGCAACTGCCAATGCAATGGAATTAAACTGTTCCGAGAATACTCCAAATGGCTGAGTTTTAGTTACCATTCCCTTCATTGTTGTTGGAGATGCCTGCCCTTTTGTAAGTCCATAAATCTGATTGTCATGAACAAAAAGCTTTATGTCAAGATTTCGTCTTATTGCATGGACTAAATGATTTCCTCCTTCACCGTAACAGTCTCCATCTCCAGCAACTGCAAATACTTTTAGTTTATGGTTGGCAAGCTTAATTCCTGTTGCAACTGGAAGTGTTCTACCATGCAGTCCATTAAAAGTGTTACATCTTGTATAATGAGGAAACTTTCCTGCCTGTCCAATTCCTGATACAATAAGAAATTCATGAGGTTCTATGGAAAGTTCAACCATTGCTTCATTGAAAGCTTTAAGAATTGAAAAATTACCACAGCCAGGACACCAGGCGGGTATCCTGCCTTTATAGTCCTCTAACGTTGGCATACACTCTCTCCTTTAGTTCTTCTATAGTAAAAGGTCTGCCATCAAATCGATTTATGTATCTGTCCATTTGTAATCCTGTCTCAGCCCTTAATAGACTAGCAAACTGACTTGTGGCATTCTGTTCAATATTGATTTTCAACTCTACAGTGCTCAATAAATTTAACCAGTTACCTTCTTCAGGTAATGGATAAATCTCACTGAAATGAAGCATCGCTATCTTATATTGATCAGCAAGTTCGTCAATAACTTCTTTTACAACCCCAAACATAGAGCCCCAGCAAACCAGAATTATATTAGGATTGGTGCTTCCATAAAGAAATGGGGGTTCAATCTCTTTTCGTATAATAGGCATCTTTTTAAATAATCTTTTTTCAACCATTTTAATCCTTGTTAAAGCATCCTCAATAATATGACCTTCCTCATCATGTTCATCACTATCTGTAACAACAAGATGTTTCGATTCACCAGGAACAGCAAATGGTGATATCCCAGATTCAGTAAAGGCATGTCTTTTATATTCATCAATTTTACCACTTTGTTCTTCTCTGGTTCTGTAATCAACAAGTTTCAATCTTTTTAAATCAAATTCTTCAAAACTCCACTGAGAGTCTGCAAGATACTGGTCTGTAAGAATTATTGCTGTTATTTGATATTTCTCAGCCAGATCAAACGCTTTATTGGTAAGATAAAATGCCTGTTCAGGTGTGCCAGGAGCAAATATTACTCTTGGAAACTCTCCATGTCCTGCATAAAGTGCAAATAGAAGGTCTGCCTGTTCTGTTCTTGTTGGAAGTCCTGTTGCAGGTCCAGGTCTCTGGGCAAGTGCTATAACAAGAGGTGTTTCAGTCATTCCGGCAAGAGATATTCCTTCAACCATAAGTGCGAAACCACCTCCAGAAGTTCCTGTCATTGCTCTTACCCCTGCGAAAGACGCACCAATAGCCATATTGATGGCTGCTATTTCATCTTCAGCCTGTTCAACAATAATTCCAGCGTCTTTTGCCTTATCGGCCACATAATTCATTATTCCAGTTGAAGGTGTCATTGGATAAGCAGAGTAAAATTTTAATCCCGAAGCAATAGCACCAACTCCTATTGCTTCATTGCCTGATATAAGCATTTTAGGTTTGTTATATGAAGAAATCATAAATGAACACCGAAGGCATTTTTCTTTTGCATATTCATAACCAGCACGAGCAGACTTGATATTTGCCTCTACAACAGAGTCTCCTTTTTTCTTAAAAGCCTTCTGTATTGTTTTATACATGATATCAGGTTGCATTCCGAGCATTCCAAGAACCGCTCCAACAGCAACAATGTTTGCCATTATTTTGCTTCCTCCATTACTCTGAGAGAGATCAAGCAAAGGCACATTAAGAAAGTTTGGCCTGTCAGATGTCTGCTTGAGCATATCTGAATCATAAAGAACCTGTCCATCAGAAGAAAGCTCATTTTCATAAAGAGTGATGCTTTCTTTATCAAGAGCAACAAGAATATTTACTACACTTCTTGAAGCAGTAACTGGTTTATCTGAAATTCTTATTTGATAAAAATTATGCCCTCCCCTGATCCTTGACTCGTAGTCCTGATGGGTAAAAACATGATACCCTGCTTTTGCAAATATACTTGATAGGGTCTCCCCAATTGTCTGGATTCCCTGTCCGGCTTCTCCACCAATTTTTATTGTATAATCCATCATGTTGGAGTTACCCCGTACTTAACAATATTAATTAGTGTCTCATCTGGTTTCGGAAGTCCTGCAAGCTTCCACGCAACAAGAGGATCCATAAAATATTCAGCCATGCACTCATTTGGTTGCTTGACATTTTTACATACTGCATTAAGAACTGGAAAAAAATTGTAATTTTTGTAGTAATCTCTTATAAACTTCAAAATATCAAGTTGTTGATTTGTTAGCTTCCCAAATCCTTCTCTTTCAGCAAGTACCTGAGCAACTTCTTCATTCCAGTCATCAAAGTTAATAAGATAACCGTCTTTGTCAACACTGATCCTTATTTCTTTATACTTAACCACAGTGATAGATTCTGGCAGTTTTACTTTTTCAAGTTTTGATCTGTCTTCAAAGTTTCTAATAAACTGACCCACCTGAACTCCAAGATAAACACACTTTACATTGTTCATGCAGTCGTCAGCATCCTGTCTATCAAGATGGGTAATTAGTTCCTGGCTTTCCTTTTGAAATTTAATAACATAAGCATTTTTCTCCGCACTAAAATAAATCGTAACCGTTATAGAATTATTTTTAATCTCAGGATACATTTCAATAAGTTTATTTTTTAAATCTTCAATTGTATAAGCCATATCCGGATCTCCTATTTTATCCTTTTTTCTACTTCTGACCAGTTAATATTTTTAAAAAATGCCTCGATATAATCAGCTCGTTTAAGTCCATAGTCAATCATAAATGCATGTTCAAATACGTCCATAACAAGAAGTGGGTTACAACCTGAAGGATGTCCTGTATCATGTTCATTAATCCAGAAATTAATTAACTTTTTAGAAATAATATCCTGATAAAGTATAACCCAACCAATTCCACGCATTGTTCCTGTTGTCTTGAAATCCTTAAGCCAGTTTTCAAAACTACCAAAGCTTTCATTGATAAGGGTTTCAAGCTTACTTCCTTTAGGAAAAACACCATTACCGCCAAGATTTTCAAAGTAGTATTCATGAAGTCTAGCCCCATTCCACTCCCATCCAAGCCTTCTTTTAAGTTCAGCATACTCTGGAGTTCCTGTTTTACCGTCTTTGAGCATTATTTCAAGAGTTTCTAAAACGTTATTTGTGTTCGTGACATAGCCCTGATACAGTGTAAAATGGTTTTTAAGAAGTGCATCGCTAAAACCCTGCATGCCTATAAGTTTTGAATAATCTTTAACCTCATAAGCCATATTGACCTCCTACTTAATTTAGATTATTTATTAAATACTATACAAATAAAAATTTAAGTTGTCAACTTTTTAATTTTTTTGTAATCTCTGTTAGCCTTCTACCAAAAGCCTTACATATATTTGCTTCATTGTCATCAATTTCTCTTTTATTTTCAGCCTCTGCTACATGCCCTGGACCATAAGGAGAACCACCGCCTTTTGTAAGATAAAGGTCAGGTACAGAATAGGGAACCCCAACAATAACAAAACCGAGATGTAGTAGTACAGTCATGAATGTAAGAATAGTGGTTTCCTGTCCACCATGCATTGTTCCTGTTGAAACAAAAACTCCTGCAGGTTTTCCTTCAAATATTTTCTGTATCCATAGTGGTCCAAGCTGATCAATAACATTTTTAAGTTGTGCAGATACATTGCCAAATCTTGTAGGAGTACCGAAAGCATATCCATCAGCACTTTTAAAATCATCAATTGTTATAACAGGAACGTCTTTTTGTATATCTCGACCAGCTTGCATATCAGGTCTCGAATTTATAATGTGATCCGGTATAAGTTCAGGACATCTTCTTATGATAGGTTCTCCACCTGATTCTTTAACCCCTTCCGCAATTAACTTTGCCATCTTATAGGTATTACCGAATGTACTGTAATAAACAATCAATATTTTCATGGTTATCACCTCAAAAGTTTTTTTAATTATAACAAAAAGATATTATTTTAATATTAATAATTATTATTTGAACTTTTTTAATCTTTTAGTTTAAATTTAAACATGGAAAATTTTAAAGAAACATTAGTTTATATAAGCAGTAACATTGAAACAATTGATGAAAAAAATATTGTTATTCGTACAGAACCATCTCAAATCAAAGAAGTTGCAAAACTGCTTGAAATACAGGGAGCAAGATTTATCCATCTTACTGCAATTGATTTCATAAGTCAGAAAAATAAAATCGAGCTTAATTATTTTTTTTCCATTTTACAGGATAATTTAAATATTATAGTAAAAGTTGAAATTGATCCATTAACTCCTTCAATCTCTTCAATTTCTGAAATAACGCCAGCAGTAATCTGGTCTGAAAGAGAATGCAATGATCTTTTTGGAATTAAGTTTGAAGGGCATCCTGATCCTAGAAGGTTAGTGCTTTCTGACGACTGGCCAGAAGGAATTCATCCATTAAGAAAAAATTTTCAATATAATATCAGTCCTCCTGAGGTAAAACAGCCAGTTGCACTCAAAAAACCAGAAGAAGGAAAAACAGTTATACCTATTGGTCCATTTTATCCATCTCTTGAAGAGCCTGCATATTTCAGGCTTATTGTTGATGGAGAAGAAATTGTTGATTTTGACTACAGAGGATTTTATGTTCATAGAGGGATTGAAAAACTTGCTGAAAGTGCACTAAATTATCAACAGATTCCCTTTCTTGCAGAAAGAATCTGTGGTATATGTGGCTTTGTTCACTCCTGCGCATACTGTCAGGCAGTTGAAAAAGCCGGTGGTATAGAAATTCCAGTAAGAGCAAAATTTATACGTAGCATGTTTCTTGAACTTGAGAGACTTCATAGTCATCTTTTATGGATTGGACTCGCGGCTCATATTGTAGGGTTTGATACACTCTTTATGCAGGCATGGAGAATTCGTGAACCGGTTATGTATTTGTGTGAAATGATTACTGGTAATAGAAAAACATATGGAATAAATATTGTTGGAGGAGTGACAATCAATGTACTTCCTCAACATCTAAAAGATATGGAAGGAATCATTTCTCAGATAGAAAAGGAAGTGATACAGTTAAGAGAAATTATTCTTGATGATGAAGTTATACAGTTAAGGTTTAAAAATGTTGGGGTTTTAACACAGAATGATGCAAAAAAATATTGTGTATGCGGTCCTGTTGCAAGAGCTTCTGGAGTAAATATTGATATGAGAATTAACTTTCCTTATGCTGCATATCCTATGTTAAGTTTTAGAGTTCCATTGAATAAATCAGGAGATGTATGGGCAAGAACAATTATCAGACTGGAAGAAATTTTAATATCAATAAGTATTCTCAAACAGATTATTGAAAATATTCCTGAGGGTCCTACATCAATAAAGATTTCAAAAATTGAGCCCTGGAAAGAAGCAATATCCTACATAGAAGCACCAAGAGGACAACTTTTTCACTACGTTATGACAGGTCCTGATGGAAGACCATATCGATGGAGTGTACGTGCTCCATCATATCAGAACTATCAAGCTCTGGCAATTATGCTTAAAGGTGCCTCAATAGCTGATGCTCCTTTAATAATTGGCAGTATTGATCCATGTTTTTCCTGCACAGAAAGATATGAGGCTATTGATATAAGGAAAAAGATTCCCAGAGTTTATTCTGTTGAGGAACTCAAAAGATGTTTAAAAGCAAGATAAAAGCCCTGCTACTTTCATCAAGACAAAAAAAAATAACCAGACCCTACCCTTTTGTTCCTGTTACTCCACCTGAAAACTTAAGAGGAAGGCTTGAGGTGGATGCAAATAAATGCATAGGATGTGGAAGTTGTGTAAGAACATGTCCATCAAGATTGATTAAAATTGAAAATACAGAAGATGAAAGAACAGTGATGTTTACTGCTGGCAGATGTATATACTGTGGAAGATGCGCACAATCATGTCCAGAAAAAGCAATACATATAACCCATGAGTTTGAACTTGCAACTGACAATAAAAAGGACCTTGAGATTATAATTAAAATAAAAATGGTTCAATGTACAGTTTGTGGTAAACCTTTTACATCTTTAAATATGTTAAATAAGCAAATTGAAAGGTTAAAGGACAAAACAGAAGAGGATATTAATAAGCTTAAAATCTGTCCTGAATGCAAAAGAAAGATGCAAACAGGAGGAGGTTCTCCCTTTTGAATTTTCTAATTTTAGCATTAATTACTCCATTTATTGGATGCGGTCTGGCATATATATTCAGAGGGAGATTATCAGGAATTATCGCTTCTATAATAGCCCTTATTACAGTTATATTCAGCATTTTCAGTTTATATGAAATCTCTTTTTCAAAAATCATGATTTCTTATGATGTTTCACTGTTTAAATGGTTAAATACAGAGTCAATTTTTGGACTTCTCTGTGACCCGTTAACCTCAATCATGCTCATTCTTATAACTATTGTAGGCTTTTTTGTAATTTTTTACTCTCTTGGATACATGTCTCCTTTGAATGCTGATCATGCTTTTTATCAACCCTATGGAAGTTACTATTTTCTTATGCTTCTTTTTATTGGTGCTATGATAGGAATTGTTACAGCTAATAATTTTTTGCAGGTATTTTTTTTCTGGGAGATAACAACACTCTGTTCATGGGCATTAATTTCATATACAAAGGATAAAAAAGCTTCATTTTCTGGTCTTAAAGCATTTATTATGACTCATATTGGTGGCTTATGTTTTCTTGTTGCATTAGCAATTATGTACACCCAACTACAATCATTTGATTTTTCCTGTCTTGATTTATTATCCACAAATTCTAAATTTATTGTTTTTACACTTTTATTTTTTGCAGCATCTGCCAAATCAGCTCAGATACCTCTCTTTACATGGCTTCCAGATGCAATGGTTGCACCAACACCAGTAAGTGCCTATCTTCATGCAGCTGCAATGGTTAAAGCAGGAGTTTATTTAATGGCTAGAACTTATATCTCAAATGCAACATTATCGGGAAATCCTGCATTCTTAATGGGAACAATTGCTATCTTAACAATGATTGTTTCAGTAATTTTATATTATTTTCAGGATGATTTAAAAAAATTGCTTGCCTACTCAACTATAGGACATCTTGGATATATTCTATTTGGTGTTTCACTTGGAATGCTCGGTTCAAAAACAGGAGGCATGGGTGGAGTTTTTCATATAATAAATCATGGATTTGCAAAGGGACTTCTTTTCCTTTCAGTGGGTGCAATTGCTTATGCAACAGGTTCAAAAAGTATCAAAGAACTTAAGGGAGTTTCAAAAAAGTTCCCTCTTTTTACTACATGTTTTCTTGCTGGAATGTTTGCTATAGTCGGAGTTCCTCCATTTTCAGGATTCTGGAGTAAGTTTATGATTTTTACAGGAGCTTTTGAGCTTAAAAATAGCATTACTAATACTTTTGGTTTACTTGCAATCTTTGAAAGCATTCTTGCTTTTTGCTGGTATATTTTTGTCGGACACAGGGTTTTCTTTGGAGAGGCATCAGAAAAAGTTATTAAGGCTAATAATAATATTCCATTCTCTATGAATTTTAGTTTAATCTGCCTTTTAATTCTGAGTGTTATATCACCGCTAATTGGATATCCATTTGTAAAAGCTTTATTTGGAGGATATTGATGGAGCATCTAAGTTACATATATGCTTCATTTGTTGCTCTGATTGTTTCAACGGTATGTACCTGTTTTATTAAAAATAAATCTGTCGCCGGATTTTCTGCATCTATTTTAAGTTTGAGTTCCTCAATATGTCTGTTTTATCCAGCGATAGATATTGTTATTGGAAACAAACTGGTTGAACAGACAATTTTTTCACTCAAGCCTTTGATTAATTCCTCTTTTCTTTTGAGCATAGATTCCCTTTCTGCTCTGTTTCTTTTAATAATTTCTTTAATTTCATTCTGCGTCTCTTTATTTTCTTGGAAATATCTAAATGCCTATGAATCACACTCTCCGATAAAATTTTATCCATTTTTGATGTTACTTTTTATCTCATCGATCGGAGTTGTTTGCATAAAAGACATTCTCTTTTTCATAGTGTTCTGGGAGTTGATGACTTTAAGCTCATGGTTTCTGATTGTATTTGACAGAGAAAAGAAATCAGCCCTCAAAGGAGGACTTCAATATTTTATTGCAACTCATGTAGCAACAGCATTCCTGATTCTTGCTTCAGTAATACTTTATTCATACAGCAATGATTTTTCTTTTACAGAGATAAAAAAAGGCTTTTCACTACTTATAAATACACAGCCTGCTCTTGCACAGTTTATTTTATTCTGTATTTTTATAGCTTTTATTACAAAAGCTGGAGTTTTACCTTTCGGATTCTGGCTACCAAATGCTTACCCACAGCCTCCATCATCAGCATCTTCTTTTTTTGGTGGTGTTATGTCAAAGCTTGCAGTATACGCTATTTTAAGATTTTTTTACTCTGTAACCCCAATAACACTAAACAGTCAGATATGGGGATTGATAGTAGCAGTTGCAGGAACTATTTCAATTTTTGTTGGAACAATCGCTGCTCTTACACAGGATGAAACAAAAAGACTTATGTCATTTCATGCAATCGGACAGGTTGGATACATGCTGTTGGGAATCGGTGTTGGAATTTATTTCATAAACATTAATCCTTTCTTAGGCACCGTAGCAATGGTTGGAGGATTATTTCATGTTTTAAACAATTCAATATATAAAAGCCTGTTATTTCTCAATGCAGGTTCAATTTTTTATAAAACAAAAACCACTGATTTGAATAAAGTTGAAGGATTAATAAAGGTAATGCCTCTTGCCGGAATAACCGCTCTGATTGGTTCACTTTCCATTGCTGGAGTACCACCTTTTAATGGTTTTGTATCCAAACTTCTTATTTTTGAATCCTCAATATGGTCAGCAAAACAATCAGAAGTTTTTTTATTGATAAGAATCGTATTTATAATATCTGGAATTATTTCTATCTTTATATCTGCTGTGACGCTTGCATCCTTTCTGAAATTTGTAAATTCTGCTTTTATGGGAAAACTTCCGGATATGTTAGAACAAAAAAGAAAATTACCATGGAGTATGAATGTCCCCCAGCTCATGCTTGCCTTTATCTGTCTTTTTACAGGATTGTTCCCTTTAATTCCATTAAACATTGTTTATAATGCAGTAGTTGCCTCAACTGGAATATCATTACCAGAATTTTCATCAGTTTTTACAGGCAATATTGCAGGAGCAGATATTAATTTTTGTAAAGACTGCCTCGCAGGTAGCTGGTTTCCTATCTTTGTCATGATTCCTATACTAATTCTTTGTGTTATAATCTTTTCTTTTGAAAAATATGCTCAAGCACCAAAAAGAGAGGTTCAGACATGGTATGGTGGCAAAGAACATCTTGCAGAAGAAGTAACATATAGAGGGCACAGTTTTTATCAGCCTTTCAAAGATATGGTTAGCTTCAGAATAGGAAAAATTCAATTTAAAGGATTTTATCCCGTTAATCTTCCTCCAATCAGATTTTCTCTACCGAAATGCTTTTTAAAAATATTTAATATGGATGAATGGCTTTATTATCCATGTGCTAAACAGTTCTCAAAATTGGCTGAAAAACTCAATACAATATATAAGTATATAACTGAAAAGTATATCATATGGCTGATAGCTGGCAGTATTTTTGTAATTGTTTTAATGGTGTATCTGGCAGGAGGCAGAATATGAACTTCGGATTTATTATCTACTCATCAATTGTGAACTTATTTATCGTTTTAATACTGTCTCCATTTTTTGATGGATTTACAAGAAAAGTAAGGGCATTGATACATGGAAGAGTAGGACCTCCGCCACTTCAATCATATTATGACATCATTAAACTCATGGGTAAGGAAGATTTGAAATCTACCATAAATCCACTTTTCAGGCTTTCACCGTATCTTTCAGTTGTGAGCGTTGGAATGGCATCTCTTTTAATTCCAATAACAGATTTAATCCCACCTTTAAACTTCTGGGGAGATATATTTCTGTTCATTTATATCATAACAGTTGTTGGAATAGCGATAATTATTACTGCCTCTGCATCAGAGAATCCATTTGCTTACATTGGAGCATCTCGTAAGATGATGTTACATCTTTCAGTAGAACCAATTCTGGCAATTGCTCTCATAACAGGTGCTATAAATGCTGGCTCATTTAGAATTGGAGATATCGTTAGCTGGTATTATACAAATGGGCCAAATGTTTCAATGCTTCTGGCAACTGTCTGTGTATTTCTTTCACTTCAGGCATTGATTGGTAAGATTCCATTTGATATATCAGAAGCAGAACAAGAAATCGCAGAGGGAGTTCTGATTGAACTAAGTGGTCCAAAGTATGCATGTGTTAAATGGTCAAATATGTCAAGGCAGGTTTTATTCTGTCTTGTTTTCACGCAAATTTTTTGTCCATGGCCAATTACAACTAATTTTTTATTGAATATAGTAATTACACTTTTCAAGCTTACAGTAATTATTTTTATAAGCACACTTATTGAGGCTTTGAATCCGAGATTGAGAATTGATCAGGCATTGAAATACAATTTAACACTGGCTTTATTTTCTCTAACATCTATATTTCTGGCCCTTTTAGGAGTGTAAAGATGGAAATGATTTATATTACAATTTTGTTCTTTACATTTCTTGCAGGAGAAGCTAAGAATTTGAAGTTTTCATCTCTAATCCTCATACCTCATAGTGTTTTTATCGTTATCGCAATTTTTTCTCTTGCATATATTAATAATATTCCTTCTCTTTATTTGATAGGGATAATTGACTTTATTGTAAGAGCTGTATTAATGCCTATTTTTTTGCTCAGGTGTCTTAGGAAAAGACTCGAAGCAGAAGTCAGACCATCTATAATTCATCCTCTTTCCATAGCACTATCAATAGTTATACTTTCTGTAGGTTATCATTTTATTGAAATTTTGAAAGCATCAGTTATTCCTCAGGCGCTTTCAAGCTTTTCATGCGGACTTACTCTTTTTGTTTATGGATTTTATCTTTTTATTTCCAAAAAAGACCTTGTAAAAATGATTGTCAGCTTCTTTATAATTGAAAATGGAATTCATTTGTTAATAATCAGCATGATTCCTCATATGTCCAAATTTATTGAAATTTCTTTAACATTTAACTTTGTTGTTGCCATAATTTTCCTGGTTTACCTTATTCTCAGATTAAATGAAGTTTTTCTTCAGGAAGAAATTAAAAAATTTAAAGAATCAAGCTCTCAGAGGAGTGAGCAATGAGCTTTGAATCAATAATATTTTCCTTAAGTTTTATTGCTCCTATGCTTGCATCTTTGTTGATTTTTCTTTTTGGGAAAAAGGGTTTTATAAAAGAAGGCATCTCATTTTTTGCAATAATTCTATCTGTAGTTTCCACATCTTCATACTGGCATTATATAACTTTAAATAACAATACATTACTGTTATATGAAGAATCCTTTTATATTGATGGATTTAGTATTTTAATGCAATTTATGGTAGAAGCTGTTGCTCTTTTAGTTATTTCTTACTCTGCCAGATATATTGAAAAACTCTACTTTCATAAAAAGGAAAAATTTCATGTTTATTACGGCGTAATTCTTCTTTCAACTGGGTTTATGAATCTTGCATTTATTTTAAATAATCTTTTCTGGGTTTACATTACTCTTGAGTTAAGCAGCATTCTTGCTGTTTATCTAATTGTTTTTAACTTAAATAAAGCGACTTTGAAAGCTGGCTTTAAATATCTTATCTTTGTTAATGTTGGAATTCTTTTCAGCTTGTTGGGAATTATTCTGCTTTTCTATGCAACAGGCAAGCCTGTAATGATAAACAATATTGGACAGGCTGTTAGTAATTTACCTTATACTATAGCTTTAATATGTGCTGTGCTATTTATTATTGGATTTTTTACAAAATCTGGCTTAATACCCTTTCACCTCTGGCTTCCAGATGCATATGCAGAAGCACCTTCAGCTGTAACAGTATTTCTGGCTGGAGCGGTAACAAAAATGGGATTTTATGGATTGGCACGAACAGTTACAATTTTTGCTTTTCATTATGAAGAGATAAAAATTTTAGTGATAATTCTTGCAGCATTAAGTATGCTGTTGGGTGCTCTTTTAGCTTTTAATCAAAAAGACATTAAAAAACTCATAGCATACTGTAGCATTAGTGAAATGGGATTTATCGGTGCAGCTCTGGCTTTAAAAAGCTATGAAGGAATATTTGGAGGCGTGTTTCAGATTGTTAATCATACTCTTATTAAAGGAGTTTTATTCTTTTCTGTCGGTGCAATAATTTATGCCTGTGGAACCAGAAAAATAGAAGAGATAAAAGAATCAATAGGGAAAATTCCTGTAATTGGCATAACCTTTTTTATAGGAGCGCTTGCTGTAGGTGGAATGCCACTTTTTGCAAGTTTTTTAAGCTCAATTACTATATTTTTAGCTCTTGCAAAAGAATTTTTATGGGCAGCTGTAATTTTAATTATTGCGGAATTTATAAGTGTGATTGCTCTTTTAAAAACTGCTATATATATATTCTGGCAGAAAAATGAACATAATAAGGCTCAAAAGAGTTTTATACCTTTTACAATAATTTTCTGTACATTGACTTGTGCAGTTTTAATCATATTATTTGGGATTTATCCAGAGATTATTTATCCTCTTATAGATAGTGCAACTCGAGGAATTATTAAAATTGCAGGTTAAAGGAGGCTACAATGTCATTGCTTAAAAAACTAGCCCAAAAAGCACTGAAAAAATCAATATGGATTTTTCATGTAAATACAGGAGCATGTAATGGCTGTGATATAGAACTTCTTGACGTTCTTACTCCATATTATGATATTGAAAGATTTGGAATGAAAGCTGTGAGTTCTCCAAGACATGCGGATGCTCTGGTTATATCAGGACCGGTAACGCGTCCTACTGTTGATTTTGTAAAGTCAGTTTATGAAGCAACACCTGAACCAAAAATAGTTATTGCTCTTGGCTCATGCGCTACAGCAGGAGGTATATGGTTTGACAGTTATAATGTAGTTGGTGGAGTTGATAAAGTAATTCCTGTAAATTTATATATTCCTGGATGTCCCCCACGTCCAGAAGCGATCATTTTTGGAATTGCTCAAGCACTTGGTATATCAAAAAAGAAAATAAAACCTCTAGTATCTGAACAAATTGAAATTGAATGAATTTTTAAAAAATGTTAAAGGCAAAGTTGTCATTGCAGGAATAGGAAATCCTCTAAGAGGAGATGATGCTGTTGGTTCATATATTGTGAAAGAGTTAAATAATAAATTGCGGGCAATTTTAATAGACTGTGAAGACCAACCTGAAAGATTTATCGAAAAAATAGTAGAAAATAAACCAGAAACAGTCATTTTTATTGATGCCGTACATATGAATCAAAAACCCGGTTCTGTAGTTTTTATGCGGGAAACTGATTTAGAAGAATATACAGGAATATCAAGTCATCAAACAAATCTCAAACATTGTATTGATTATATAAAAGCAAAAATTACATGTAAAATCTTTATAGTCGCAATTCAACCTGAAAATACAGAATTCGGGCGCTCTATGAGTAAAAAAATTCTAGAAGTAGCAGAAACCCTTCGTCATCTTTTCATTCAAACTCTAAATAAAAATTAAGATATAAAAATTTTACTTGCCTGATAACATGTTCGGTTAAGAGCTAAACCAAGTCATCATTAACCAAAATTTTTTATTTATCAGTATCAACAAGACTCTGCCATAAAGGTCTTTCAAGAAAACTTTCTTTTACATTTTCTTCCATTTCTAAAAACATTTCATATGGAACTGTAAATGTAAACAAATTGTCCCCAAGCTGCCTTCTTACATTCTTTCTTGCTGAAAGGTCTGTAAGTCCAATGACTGCTTTTTGAGGATTCGATTTCATTTCGTTATAAGCATAAATTCCAATTGTCTGACATCCTGCACCCCACGGTATTATTACATTGTTAAAACTTTCTCTTCCATAATTAGCAAGAACTACTAAAGCTGAAAGTTGATGAGGATTTACAGGAAAAACAATTACAGCGGGTTTTTCTTCTTCTGTACTTACTTCTTTTAATGGTTTAAATATTACATATTCTGTTGGAATATCTATCATTGGTAATTGTTCTAAAAATTTTTTAACAACATCAGGAGACTTTAAAAATCTCTCACCCTCAAGAAACTCATTAAGAAACTCTTTTGTGGCATAGGGTTTAATATTTTCGGCAACAGTCTGACCTGTATGCCATTGTTTGTTCCCTATAGAAATGAAATAATAAAAACACTCTATTCCACCGGGAAAATCCATGTAAATATTACCAAAGCCTAAACCAACTCCTCCACCCCAGCATCCATAAGTTTTTCTATCAAAAACTGCTACTTTACCTTTTACAGCATTAACTAACATCCACATAACGCATCCCCATTTACCTTCTTTAAATTGCAAGGCATTATCTGGTTTTTTATCTGACCATATAATTGCAACAGGATTTAAATCCATTTTTAAAGCAGTAGCTATCTTACTTTGCATTTTGACCTCCTTTTTTAGATTATTTTACTGCAATAAAAATTTCAAATCAATAACTTTTTTATAATGGTCAACTTTCCCCTACGTGTTTCCTCTCAGAGTTTTGTGGTATAATTTTTATAAAATGCAATCAAAAAAAGTCATTGATATTCCTGTCAGAGTCAAATATGCAGATACTGATAAATTTGGAATTGTATATTATGGGAATTATGCTATTTTCTTTGAGAAAGCAAGAACAGAGTATTTAAGAGAAAAAGGATTTACTTATCGTGAGCTCGAAGAAAATGGTTATCATCTTCCTGTAGTTGAATTTTACGTAAAATATTTTAAACCAGCAAAGTATGACGACCTTCTTACTGTCAAAACTTTTATAAGTGATTTAAAATCAAGAGCTATTGTATTTAATTATGAAGTTTTTAGAGACAGAGAAAAAATAGTGGAAGGTAAAACATATCATATATGTATTAATGGCAAAAATAAACCAGTAGCTCTACCTATTTCATTTATTAACCTTCTAAAAACTTAAAGTTAAACTGTATCTATCTTCTTTTTTAAAAAATGTTAATATAAAGTTGCAATGTTAGTAAAAAGGGTTCCTGATATTTATGATAAATTGTCCCTTCTTACAAATGGTGCAAAATTTGATGTTTCCTGTTCACCATCATTTGATAGAAAAAATTTTTCAAAAAAAGAAAGTTTCTCAAAGTTCGGAATACATAATATATGGACATCTAATGGAAGATGTATACCGCTTCTTAAAGTATTACTTACAAATTTTTGTATAAATGATTGTGCTTATTGCTTAAATAGAAAAAGGAATGATATCCCAAGAACCATTATTCTGCCTGATGAATTAAGTCGCATTGTCTATGAATTTTACAGAAAAAAACAAATTGAAGGTGTATTTCTAAGCTCAGGTATAATCGGTAATTCCAGAAAAACAATGGATATGATGATAACTACTGCAAAATTTTTACGAACCCGGTATCAATTCAAAGGTTATATTCATTTAAAAATCGTCCCTGATTCAGATGAAGCCTCTATTGAAGAGGCGGTTAAACTTGCAGACAGAGTCAGTATCAATCTGGAGTTGCCAACTGAGGAATCTCTTTCATTAATAGCTCCTGAAAAAAATCTGCATTCGATTCTAAAAACTGTTGAAAAAATTAATAGCATTATTGAAAACAAAGGAAAAACCATACAGACTCAGACCACTCAGTTAATAGTTGGAGCTACTTCAGATACTGATTTTCAGGTTCTTAAATTAACTGAGAATCTCTACAAAAATAATAGTAAACTTAAAAGAGTCTATTACTCAGCATATATGCCTGTAAATGATGATCCAAGACTACCGCAACTATCAAAACCTCCTTTGATTAGAGAACACAGGCTATATCAGGCAGACTGGCTTATAAGATATTACGGGTTTCAGGTTGAAGAAATTGTTTCAGAAGAAAAACCTTTACTGGATGAAAAAATAGATCCAAAACTTGATTGGGCATTAAGAAATATCTGTCTATTTCCAGTTGAAATTCAACAGGCTCCACCTGAAACACTACTCAGAGTTCCTGGAATAGGACTGACATCTGTAAAAAGAATTTTAAAAATAAGAAAGACTTCAACGCTAACTCTTAAAGGTTTAAAAAATCTAGGAGTTGTGATAAGAAGAGCAATGCACTTTATAACAATTGATGGCAAGTACTACGGGAATAAAAACCAGATGAAAGAATTAAGTATACGTGGTATTTCAAAAAATTTACAACAGTACAGTTTGGATATCTAAATCTTTCATATCAAAACAAAATCATACATTTTAAGGAATCTTTGGCAAGAGCTGTAAGCTCATAGGCTTTCTGAGCATTTTCAATTGTGAATCTGTGTGTAATGAGCAAATCGCTGTTGACTAGCCCTCTTTCAATAAATGAAAGAGCCATTTTCATATCATCAGGTCCACATGAATAGCTTGGTGTGATCGTTATATCATAAAAGTAAATATCATTAACAGAAAAACTGAGTTTTTCATCTGGTGGTGTTGGAGTGAATATTAAAAGAGTTCCCCCCTTCGAAACAACTTTCAAAGATTGCGATATAACCTCAGCCTTTCCTGGTCCAACTATAACAGCCTGTGCCATTAACCCATTAGTAATTTCATGGAGTTTATTATAAAGGTCTTGATTAGAGACGTCAATTACATGGTCTGCTCCAGCCTGGATGGCCTTTTCAAGTCTGAAAGGAACCATATCTGCACCTATCACATTTTTAGCACCGAATTCTTTAGCAAGCATTATATGTAACTGCCCCATTACACCAAGGCCAATTACAAGTACCGTATCTTCCTTTTTGATATTTGCTCTTTTTAGAGATTTCACAACACATGCAGTGGGCTCAACCAGTGCAGCCTGTTCAAAAGAGACAGTATCAGACAATTTAAGAGTATCATTTTTTAAGTTAACTTCAGGAATAACTATATATTCAGCAACTCCTCCAGGAATAATTTTTGATTTTTTCCATGTAGCACATTGAACATAATCAGCTCTTTTACAAAAAAAACATTCCATACAGGGTGCATGATGATGAACAGCTACTCTGTCACCTTCCTGCAAAGATAATTCTGATTTAATTTCATCACCTATCTTTACAATCTCTCCTGAAATCTCATGCCCAAGAACTAAAGGTGCTTTTTTCTCAATGTACCATGGCATTACATCACCTGAGCATATTCCACAGGCTTTCACTTTTACAAGAGCATCCCTTGGTCCAAATTCCGGCATAGGCATATCCTCTATTCTAATATCATCAAATTTATAGAGCTTTGCTATTTTCACTTTATACTTTCACTCCTTTAATAGCATCTGTAAGTTTCTGTATTACGTTATTAAGGTTTCCCACTTCTTCTGTAACCATATCTGTTGTTGTTTTTACATCCTGGGCAAGTGAGCTTGAATGTTCTGCAGAACGAGCAACTTCATCACTGGCAGAGGATTGTTCCTCAGTTGCAGTTGCTATCTGTGTTATCTGGTCTTTTACTTTTAAAGAATGTTCAGCAATTCTG